>OHJY01000347.1_pt1 | contig 18857 bp, 14 predicted proteins | sample 1568681 | NCBI WGS metagenome assembly OHJY01 (sample SAMEA3879540, study PRJEB24766) | human gut metagenome | biome: human-associated habitat; feature: feces | place: USA | collected 1985/1987
GAAGGGGTGGAGGGGGCGATCGGAAAGCCCCCTCCTCGCCTCCGCAGAGGCGAAACCCCTGCTGCAAACAAAATCCATTATAAATAGGAAGAAAACCTTCCGGCAGACCGGGAGGGCAGCCCCCCGGCGGTGACTGCCTTACTTTACCGCCGCCGCTTCCACATGCACAACCATCTTCGCGGAGATGTCCTTGTACAGGCGCACCTCAATCTCCACATCGCCGACGGCGCGGATGTTCTCGCACTTGATGTCGCGCTTGTCCACCGCAACGCCGTGCTGCGCCTTCAGCTGCTCGGCAACTTCCGCGCTCGTAATCGAGCCGTACAGCCGCCCCTGTGCGCCGCACTTCACCGACATGCTGATGACCTTGCCGCGCAGGGCGTCCGCCTGTGCCGTCGCGTCGGCGCGGCGCTGGGCCTCGCGTTCGGCTTCCGCCTTGCGCATCTTCTCAACGCCCTTCATCGCGCCGGGGGTCGCTTCCACCGCCAGCTTCTTGGGGAACAGGAAGTTGCGCGCGTAGCCATCCGCCGCATTCACAATCTGATCCTTTTTGCCGACACCCTTCACATCTTCCAGCAAAATAACCTTCATAATCTGTATCCTCCTTAAATCTTAAAAATCAGGAAAATCATCGTCTTTTCGATGGCGGTCGTCGCGCAGTCCGCGCGGGTCGCGGATTTGGTCAACGCAGCCCGCGAACATCGGCAGAATCGGCACGAACAGCACCATCAGGATGCTTAGGAACCAGCGGCGGCCGCGCGTTGCACCCGCGCGTATCATGGCGAAATTCTGCGCCGAAACGCCCTGCACCGCGAAGCTCCAGAATGCCACACTGCCCAGCAGCGAAGCCGCCAGCGCAACTGTCGCGTTCGTTGTAAACAGCTGCGCCGCACTCAGAAGCAGCAGCACCGCCATGCTGATGCCCAGCGGGGTGGGCATGAACCAGCGGTCGGTGGTCGGCGTGTCCTCCGCATCGGGAAATTTGCGCCAGCACAGCAGCATCCCCAGCGAGAACGCCATGATTCCTTTGACCAGCAGGTCAGGCACGACGGATGGCAGCGTTACCTCAATCGTTGCGCGCAGGCTCCATTCCAGCTGCTGCAGTACATCCTCGGAAAGCCACGGCAGCACGTTTCCGCCCGTCAGCGCCGCGAGACTTTCCAGCGCCGCCGTGCGTTTTGCATCCAGCGCCGCCAGCCCGGACACATACGCGGAATACAGCACCTGCGGGCGCGTCCGCGCGTTCATCATGACACGCAGGATGTCATAGGACAAGCCCTCATACAGGTCGCCGTACGCCTGATAGCGCTGAAGGAGCATTATCAGCAGCGCGACGACGGCGGCGAAGCAAATCACCGCCCAATACATTGCCATGCGCGATTTGCGGAAGGCGCCGGGCGGCAGGAACAGCATCAGCGCGCCGCCGAAGAGCCAGACGCAGGCGGACGGAATGAGCAGCTTCGGCAGGAGGAGCAGCAGAGAGGAAAATGCGCCGATGACGAGCAGCGGGACGCTGATGCAGAGCAATGTCTGGCAGATTGGCGCGTTGCGGGTCGGCAGGGGCAGTTCCCCCGTGAGGGAGAGCAGCGAAAAGGGCATGAACAGCAGCAGAAGCACCGCCAGCGGCACGCTGCGCAGGCTAAATGTCAAAGCGAATACGATACAAGCGCCCATCATGTACCAATCGGGCCTGCCGACTTGGGCTTTGCCGTACATGCTGTCCTCACCTCCTTGTGTAGGTTCATCCATCTTCCTATTGTACAGCACAATCGCCAAAAAAGCAAGCCGGGGAGGCGCGGATGCACGAAAAAAGGAAGCGCCCGTCGCAGTCGCTTCCTTTATATATGCTGATTTTTTATTTGCCGCGCACAAGCGACTTGCGCTTTGCCAGCTCAGCCACCAGCGCTGCCGGCAGCAAATCCCGATGCGGCTCTTCCTGCGGCACAGCCCCGCGATAGACCGCCAACCTCCGCTGCGTCACCGTGTCCCAGCTGTGCAAATGGCAGATGTAATCCGGCGCTTCCGCCTTGTACTTTGCCACCTTCGCCGGATTCGCCAGCAAATCCGCCAGCTTTGCGCGCAAATCGTCGATATCGCCGCGGCGGAAGGTCACGCCGTGCTCCTGAACGACGGAGGCGCACTCGTCGATGTCGCTTGTCAGCACGCAGCAGCCGTAGCTCATCGCCTCCATCAGCGAAAGGGGCATCCCCTCGACGTCGCTGGGCAGGACGTAGGTGTAAGCGTTGCTGTACAATTCCGCCAGTAGCTGCCCCTGGACAAAGCCGAGGAAGATCACGCGGTCGTCGTCCTTTGCCATTTCGCGCAGCTCGTCGAAATACTCCTGCGAGTCGGACGCGCCACCCGCAATGACCAGCTTCTTGTCCGTCGGCAGATGCTTGTACGCCTCAATCAGGTAGTGTTCGCCCTTTTCCGGCACGATGCGCCCCAGATAGAGAATGTAGTTGTCCTTTTCCAGCCCGTACTGGCGAATCAGCTCCGGCGCGCACGGCTGGTAGCTCGGCACGCCGTTGGGAATCAACAGCGTCTCGCGCCCATAGGTGTCCGCAAAATACTGCTTCATGCCGTGGCTCAGCACAATCAGCTCATCCGCGTGGCGAACCGCCATCTTTTCGCCCAACCTGATGCACTTGGACGCAATGCCGTTTTGCCATTTCGCGCGCGTCCAGTCCAGCCCGTGTACCGTCACGATGACGCGCTTGCCCATCAGCTTCGGCAGCCAGCAGAACAGCGCCGGGCCTTCCGCGTGCACATGCACCACGTCATAATTGCCCACCGCCGCGCAAAGGCAGCCGAAGAAACTTGCGGAAACCGCCGCCAGCCCCTTCTTCTGGATGGTCGGTACATACTTCAGGCTGATGCCGTTGAAATTTTCGGGCTGCGGCTGCTGCTTGTCGGTTCGGTTATAGCACGTCACGGAATGCCCCTGCGCCACCATGCGCTTGGCCAGTTCGCCCACCACAACCTCGATGCCGCCATCATGGGACGGTACGCGCTTCTGTCCGACCATGGCAATTTTCATGTACTTCCGAGCCATCCCCTGCAGCCTCCTTTGTTGCTTGAAATTTCCCATTATGAGGGGGAGGGGAACCCCATCAGCAGCCCCGATGCGTTTTGTTGTACGTTTCGGTGTCATCTGATGCACTCATCATACCACACACATGGGTTAATTGAAACGAAGTTACATCGGTTTTCCGAAATTCTTTCGGTATTCCGCGTATTCCGAAAGTTTTCAGGAAATTTCAGGAAAGATGGCGGCGATTTTTCACAAAATGCCCTGTCCCTTCGCGTCTGTTTTTAGCCGAAAACGATATACTTGCGGTTCAAAAAAACAGCGTTATTTTATGTGTAAGAAAACCGTGTAACAACAAAGAAAAACAGGTTACATAGTGCTATGGCATGCCGCGCGAACGAAACCTGCCAATTTATCCGCTAAATTGCCATATTTATGCTGGTCACTCTTGACATGTTGATTTTTGTCAGGTATAATTTACATATGAACAGCATCGGTGCAGCGCCTCTGGTGGATGCTGTCCGCAGCAATGGGTGTAGCCGGACGAATAGGGGAGGAGAGAAACCATGAAAACGAGCTGGCTCAATGGAAGCAAACGAATCCTGTCAGCACTGCTGATTGCGGCGGCGCTGATGTTTGGCTGGACGCCGCTGGGGGAAGGGAAGGCGCTGGCGGCGACGGATAAGGGGAAACAGTTCGCACAGGCGGCGATGCTGTTTGCGAAGTCTGATACGGGTTTTGCGCAGGATATGTACGGCGCAAGTGGAACGGACAATAACCAAATCTTTCAAGGTGGTGCGTGGTGTGCAGCGTTTGTTTCGGTTATCGCCCGGCAGCTTGACATTAGCACGAGTGTCATTCCAGACACGGCAAGTGCGGCGGGTTTTGCGCCCACGACATCATCCTTCCACCCGCTGCTGAATCCGTCGACGTATTCGGCGTATTCTGGATATTCGAAATACCAGTCACGTTACGATGCAGATTTGACGACTTACGGCAGCAAACTCTATACGCCGCAGGTTGGCGATATCGTAGTGCTGAATGCGTACACATCCAGTGTAGGCACAGCCATCAAAACGGGATGGCAGCATGTAGGGATTGTGACCTCTGTTGATGAAAACAACAAGAAGGTAAAGTTTGTTAGCGGCAACTGGAGCGGACTCCGCTGCTCGGTAACGAGCAATGGATACGGTTATAAACCAGGTTATGCAAATACGTTTACTATTGATAGCAAGGGAACAAAGGCACATTACGGCGTGCTGGGCTTCTTTCATCCGGATTGGAGCAAAACTGGCACTTTGCGCACACCGCAGGCGGTGACGGGGATTACGCTGAAAAACGGAAGCAGTGTTTTAAGCGAAAACACGACAATTACAATGAACGTGGATACGACGCTGAAAATTACTTCCAGCGTCTCGCCGAGCAATGCGTTTTACCCGAACCCCAGCAGCGGCGTATACCGCTACTTCTATTCTTCGCCGAATGTACAAATTGCATCGGGGTATACAGGTTTGTTCTGGCAGAGCAGCAATGAGAATGTTGCTATTGTGAACCCGGATACTGGTTTGGTTACGGCGGTTGGCGCTGGTACTGCAACCATTACGGCTTATGCGATTGCTGATGGAAAGAGAACCAGAGCGACTGCTGTGAAAAAGAGCTTCAAGGTTCAGGTGACGGGGTATCCGTCGCACGAATGGTACACCTATGAAGCCTACCACCAGAGCGTTTCCATTTACAGCACGCCTTCGCTACGAAGCGCGAATGTAATTAAAACAATAGCGGTTGGAACGGAATTTCGCGTTGATTTAAGTCATGTGTACGCTATGCGCGCGCGAAACGGCTGGGGATGGCTTTCGCCGGTGCAGCTGAATGATGGAACCACCGGCTATTGTGACCTGAACGCACACTACTACGTCTCAAGTGCAAAGAAAGACTATCCAACCGTGCGACCAATGAGCGAACAGGAAAACGCAGAATGGTGGAACTACAAGGTTGTCTGGGCAAGTGGCTTAAATTTGCGTTCCTTTGCGGATTCTAATGCTACGGGAACTGTGATCATGAAAATCCCGAAGGCTGCAACGGTTGAACTTGACCTCAATCACACAATGCGTGAGCCGAAATACGGCGACACGTGGGCATTTGCGCGCTACAAGCAGTCCGATGGTTCGTACGTTTACGGCTGGTGCATTGAGAGCGACAGCAACTACATGCAGAAACAGGATAAAATCGGAAACTCTGCCCACTATTCCGACTACATCATTGACGAAAATGGTGCAATCGTCGTGTATGCTGCGCCGCATTATGAGAATAAAATCGACGAGCTTACCAGTGCCGACGGCGTATTCCAGATAGATGTTGCCAACATGGTGTTTTACGATGCTTCGGGCGTTAACAGCTATTGGGCGCCTTGCCGATATACAAGGAATGGAAAGACGATTGAAGGATATATCGAGGTGCTTGCGGACCCGCCTACTCCCTGCGGCATTGACCGCGAAGGCGACTGGGAACGCTACGAAGTGACGAATGCATCCGGGGCAAAGTCGATTCACTATCCTGCCACGTTTGAATTGTCCGAACTCAGCAGCTACGACCAAGGCGAAATCATCTGGCTGGACAGGAACGAACGCGTCACCATCACCGAAAACGGCAAGCAGTACACCTTCATGCGCGGGCATGGGGATGATTTCGTTGCAGGCTGGTTTGATGTGACGAATGCCAACGAGCCGCTGACGCAGGTTGACGACAGCATTGAGGAAGTCGTCTCTGTGCGCAGCGGAAACAGCGTCTACACGTTCTGCCGCGGCAATGTCTCGTGGGCGCAGGCGGCGCAGTACGCGGCGTCTATGGGCGGACACCTCGTCGTGATTGACAATGCGCAGGAAGATGCCATGCTGCATTCGACCATCATGAGCGCATACGGCGGCACGGCGTGGACGGGCGGCCACGCGAATGGCGCAGGCAATGGCTGGACGTGGTTGAATAACAACACGATGAGCTATCAGAATTGGGGCTCGTCGAGCGCGACGCCGACCAGCAGCCATACCGCGCTGGCAATCAAGGGCGATTATGAGGGATGGTTCACCTACCGTGACTGCGCGAACACATACGTTGACAGCTTCATCGTCGAGGTGGAGGAAACGCCGCGCGCGTGGTTCACCTACCGCACGAAGGCGAAGCTCAACATTCGCAAGTCGCAGAGCATTTCCGGCGCTGTCGCGACCACGACGGCGGTGGGCGATTACCTGACCATTGACCTGCTGAACGTCACAATGGATAGCAATAAGAAGTACTTCTTTGCGCCTGTGCTGATGGCGGACGGCTCGATTCTCTACTGCAACATCGGCGATAAGACCGCTATCGTCCCCGACCTTGAACCCGATGAACCCGCGTGGACGCAGTACAAAGCACTCAGCAGCCTCTACGTCCGCACCTTCCCGAACACTTGGTGCGATACGGGCGTGCTGAAAACGCTGGGCAAGAACACGATTCTGGAGCTGGACGTCAGCCACAAGCTGCGCGACCCGCGCTTCGGCAACGACTGGGCATACGCGCGCTACAAGCAGTCCGACGGCACCTACCTCTACGGCTGGGTGATTGCTGCGAACAGCTACGTCGAGCAGGTGAAGCAGACCCCCGCTTGGTACGACTACTTTGTGAATCCGGGCAGCACGGTGTATGTCTACAAGACGCAGAATGTGGATGACACGATTGTCAAAACGTACACATCCGGCAGCAATTTCCAAGTGGACGTGAACAACATGCGCCAAGACCAGAACGGCTACCTCTGGGCGCCTGTGGCAGATAGCACGGGCAAGGAACTGGGCTATACCGATCTCTCCGCGGCGCACACAGGGAGCAAATCAGCGGCGATTCCGGATGTCTACTGCCAGTCGGGCTGGAAATACGCCTATGTGCTGGAGGATGGCTTGGACGTGCTGGCTGCTCCGAATGAAGCGGCTGCCCTCGTCAAGCACATGAATTACACGGACAATTTCTGGTTTGATGATAATAAATGCTATACTGATGCGAAGGGACGCGTCTGGACGTGCATTTACGCGCAGAAGGATTATGGTGAAATGGCGGATGGCGGCTGGGTGATGCTGAATGAGAACATCAACTATGTCGTCAATACGGGTGTTCTGTTTTACCCGATGGGTTATACTGCATCGTATAACGGCATCACCTACACGCTTTACGGCGGTTACAACAGCTGGAGCGGTGCACAGGAAATATGCAGCTACATGACCTACGATGGTGCGCAGCCGGTGCGCCTGCGTCTCGCGATTGTGCACAACGATGACGAACAGAAGATTATTGAGCAGCTGCTGAATGCCACCTCGACCGTCGACAAGGCGTGGATTGGCGCAAGCAACACAAGCGGCTCGTGGAGGTGGGTGGACGGCACGAATGTCCAGTACAGCCAGTGGGGCTACAATGAACCGTCGGGCACTGGAACGGAACTTGGCGTGGCTGCGTCCTTCGACGGCAGCTGGTACGCATCTGAGGATGGAAAGAACATCCACATTCAGGGCTTCATCACCGAGCAGTTCACGGGCATCGGGCTGCCGCAGGTGAAGCTGCCCGCGTCGACGTTCTATGTGGATGACGAGGCATTCGTGGGCAACAGCACGATTCAGTCGGTCGTTGCGCCGGATGGACTGCAGGTCATTGGCACGCGCGCCTTCGCGGACTGCGCGAACCTGAAGTGCATCACCCTGCCGGACTCCGTGTCCTACATCGCGGAGGATGCGTTCGAGAACACGCCGGATGTCGTCATCTTTGCCAGCGTCGGCAGCTACGCGTGGCAGTGGGCGGAGAAGCAGGACATCCCGCACGGCACGCCGTACATCGAGTAAAATCAGTGGGCGCAGACTTCCCCAGCGGGCGGTCTGCGCCTCTTTTCGTGGAAAAAACTCCGGCTTCACGCAAAAAATCCGCCCAATCCCCCTTGACAAACCGCTTCCTCTGTGCTACAATATCCACGTTTGAAGCAGAGGCTTGCCCGTCTCTCACCTTGCGCGGCGTATGCTGCCGGGTTCACAGGCTTTTTCCCTTTCAGGCGGATTGACCGCCGAAAAAGGCGCAAACTGCATGTCAGCGACGGGTGGAGTCACCCGCCGCTTTTTCTGTGGTATGGAGCAGAAAACGCTGGCTTCAACGAAAATTGGGAGGTGTATGGACATAGCACTCGATCTGATGATCAATGAGGAAATCCGCGACCGGGAAGTCCGCCTGATTGACGAAAACGGCGAACAGCTCGGCGTCATGCCAACAGCCAAGGCGATGGAGCTGGCGGAAGAGCGCGGCCTCGACCTCGCCAAAATCCAGCCCACGGCAAAACCGCCGGTCTGCAAACTGCTGGACTATGACAAGTACCGCTACGAACAGTCGCGGCGCGAACGCGAAAACCGGAAGAATCAGCGGGTCGTCGAAACCAAGGAGGTTCAGCTGTCCGCCACCATCGAGGAGAACGACGTTCTCACGAAGGCGAAAATGGCGCAGAAGTTCCTTCAGGGTGGCGATAAGGTGAAGGTGTCCATCCGTTTCCGTGGCCGCCAGATCACCCATAGCGAAATCGGCATGCAGGTCATGCAGGACTTCGCGGCCCGCTGCGCCGAGGTCAGCTCGGTGGAGCGCCGTCCCATGATGGACGGCCGTCATATGATTATGATCCTGGCCCCCAAGGCGGCAAAGGCTTCCTTCGCTGAAAAGAAGGCCGCCCGCGAAAACGCCAAGGGGAATCAAGAACAGGAATAAAACGGCTATCGCAGCTTGTCTGCGCCCCGTTTTATCAGCATTGGAAGGAGGACTACACCATGCCTAAGCAGAAGTCTCACCGTGGTGCTGCCAAGCGCTTTTCCTTTACCAAGACCGGTATCGTGAAGCATAAGCAGATGAACGCCAACCATCAGGTTCGCCTCAAGACCACCAAGCGCACCCGTCACCTGCGCGCTGACGGCATTGTGGACAACGCGGCGGAAGCCAAGACCATCCACAAGCTGCTGCCCTACAAGTAATTAAGCCCATTCGCTGGCAAGGAGGATACTCACAATGGCACGTATTAAGAGATCTGTGAACGCTCTGAAGAAGCGCCGCAAGGTCATGAAGCTGGCAAAGGGCTACTGGGGTGCAAAGTCCAAGCAGTACCGCGCCGCGTCCGAACAGGTTGCTCGTTCCCTGCGCTATGCCTTCAAGGGCCGCAAGCTGCGCAAGCGTGATTTCCGCTCCCTGTGGATCACCCGTATCAACGCCGCTGCTCGCCTGAACGGCATGAGCTATTCCACGTTCATCAATGGCCTGAAGAAGCACAACATCACCGTCAACCGCAAGATTCTCGCGGATCTGGCTGTGAACGATGCAGCTGCCTTCACCAAGCTCGTGGAAATCGCCAAGGCGTAATTGTCGCCCAAGCGTTTCATAGCACAAATTCGTCCGATGTTGAAACCGTGTTTCAGCGCCGGACGTTTTTTTGCCCTTTTTTCGGGGCAGGGCACTCACAAATTCAATGGTAGGATAGGTTTCTTTTTGTCCAGACTGGTCATCAGCACACGAACTAATACTATTTCCAGATTCAACTGCGCCATCTGCTTGCGCCTTTTTCGTTCTGGCGTCCGCTCACTCCATTTAGCGTAGCGCTGCTACGCTGCATTTCGTTCCCGTTAGCCAGAACGAAAAATTCGCCGCGCATCTTGGCGCATTTTCATTTGGAAATAGTATAAAAACTTTCGCGTGAAACCAATAAACATGGGAGGCGCCGAAGGAGTCCAGAGGGCGATCGGAAAGCCCTCTGGAATTGCGACAAAGACCAGTTTGGAAGAAAAGTCAACATTGTTGGAGAGATAGAGGAAGCAAGGAAAGCAAAAATGCTCAAAAAGTACATTACCGACCTGAAACACGAATTCTCCGGCTACAACGCCGGCAAACTCCTCAAGGACATCCTGAGCGGCATCACGGTGGCGGCGGTGGCGCTGCCGCTGGCGTTGGCATTCGGCGTGTCCTCCGGCGCGGACGCCGCCGCGGGGCTTGTTACCGCCATCATCGGCGGACTCGTTATCGGGCTGCTTGGCGGCGCGTCCTTCCAAATCAGCGGCCCGACCGGGGCCATGAGCGCCATCCTCATCGGCATCGTCGCCCAGTACGGCTTGCAGGGCGTGTTCGTCGCGTCGCTTGCGGCGGGCGTGATTATCCTGCTGGCAGGCATCTTCCGCCTCGGCAAGCTCGTCAACTTCATCCCGACCAGCGTCGTCATGGGCTTCACCAGCGGCATCGCGATTATCATCGCCTTGGGGCAGGTGGACAACTTCTTCGGCACGCACTCCGTCGGCACAAGCGCGCTGGAAAAGCTGTGGAGCTACACCAGCGTCGGATTTACCCCCAACTGGCAGGCGGTCGCCATCGGTCTGATGGTGGTGCTGTTCATGGTCTTCTGGCCGAAGAAGCTGAACGCGAAGGTGCCGGGGTCGCTGCTGGCGATTATTCTGGCGACCATCGTGACCGAAATCGCGGGTTTCGATTCGCTGGCGAAGGTGGGGGACATCCCGAAAAGCCTGATGCTGGACAACCGCCTGAACCTCGGCGCGGTCAACCTCGACATGCTCCAAAACCTCGTCAGCCCGGTTGTCTCCATCGCCATGCTGGGCATGATTGAGTCGCTGCTGTGCGGCGCGAGCGCGTCCCGCATGAAGGACGAAGCCTTCGACGCGGATCGTGAGCTGATTGCGCAGGGCGTGGGCAACATCCTGCTGCCGTTTTTCGGCGGCGTGCCCGCAACGGCGGCGATTGCCCGCACGTCCGTCGCCATCAAGTCCGGCGAGCAGACCCGCGTGACCGGCGTTGTGCATTCGCTGGTGCTGCTGCTGGCGATGGTGCTGCTGGGCGGCGTGATGAGCCGCCTGCCGCTGAGCGCGCTGGCGGGTGTGCTGATGGTGACGGCGTGGCGCATGAACGAGTGGCACGGCATCAAGACGATTTTCAGCCGCAAGGTGTGGACGGGCGTGGCGCAGTTCCTGATTACGATGGTGTCCACCGTCGTCTTTGACCTGACCGTCGCCATCGTCATCGGCATTGTGACCGCGCTGCTGATGTTCGTCTGGAACGCCGCGCGCCTGACCATCGAAACCGAGCCGGTGGACAAGGTGCGTCTGGAGCGCCTGCACCGCATGGGCAAGCCGGTGGATGAATCCCGCGCGAAAAGCATCCTCGTCAGCTATGTGAACGGTTCGCTGTTCTTCGCGAACTGCGCGGATTTGAAGCGGAAGCTGCTTTCAGTGGATTTTACCGGCTGTGAGCACCTGATTCTCTCCCTGCGCGGCGTGTCCGCGACCGACATCTCCGGCGTGCAGACGCTGATGGAGGTGTGCACGCTGATTGCGCAGAAAGGCGTGACCGTCTCGATTTGCGGCGTGCATGAGAACGTCGCGGGCTTCTTCCAGAAAGTCGGTCTGACCGACCAGCTGGGCGCGGCGGCGTTCTACCCGAATGCCTCCGAAGCGGTGATTGACACGCTGGCGCAGGAACAGGCGGAAGCGTGAGCAAAGAAACGCCTTGCGGGCTGAAATTCCGATGTTTGGGAAAAAGTAGCGTCATCATAAAAAGCCTCGATAAAAATCAAGTAACATGGGAGTGCGCTGCGAAGGGGTGTCGGGGGCGATCGCAAAGCCCCCGACTCGCCTCCGCAGAGGCGAAATCCCTGCGTTCGGGAAAGAGCAGCTATGGTCGCAAGACCAGCAACTTGGTCGCGCCCATTTGGCGCGACACAGCACAGTTGTTGGGTAGAGCGGCTTGGGGGCGCGTCTGAGGACGCGCGAAGTTACTGGCAGGGACGCTTCGCTGCCTGCACCTTTGTGGGCTGTTCCTTTTGAATTGGTTTGACGAGGAACAGTTGGGGCGTTGCCCCAAACCCCAGCAGGGGCGCCGCCCCTGCACCCTGCAAGGGGCATTGCCCCTTGACCCTTTTTGGCTGCCCGACTTGGTTGCACTTCCCATACAACAAATGCCCCGGCAGTTTTTCGCTGTCGGGGCATTTACCTTTTCCCTTATTCCTCCGGCTTTTCTACTCGGATAATCCGTTCAATCACCGGCTGATTCGCCTTGGCGACCGTCCCGTTGCGATCCGTCACCGGCGTATGCTCGCAAATCGCGTCCACAACCTCCATCCCGCTGATGACCTTGCCGAACGCGGCGTACTGCCCGTCCAAATGCGGCGCATCCGCGTGCATGATGAAGAATTGGCTGCTGGCGCTGTCCATCGCGCTTGACCGCGCCATCGACAGGACACCGCGCGTGTGTTTTAGGTCGTTCTGCACGCCGTTGGCGCTGAATTCGCCCTTGATCCGCTGGCTTGAACCGCCCGTGCCGTTGCCGTTCGGGTCGCCGCCCTGAATCATGAAGCCGGAAATGATGCGGTGGAAGGTCAAGCCGTCGTAGAAGCCGCTGTCCACGAGGGAGAGGAAGTTCGCGACGGTGATGGGTGCGGTGTCGGCGTACAGCTCCGCGACAATCGTGCCGTAGTCCTTCACGTCGATTTGGACGTAGGATGTGCCGGTCAGGGGCGTGTCCGTCGGCGCGTCGGCGGCGGGGGAGTCCGCATTCTTGGCGGAACAGCCCGTTAAAATCAGCAGCAAAATCAGCAGAAGCGGCAAAATTCGTTTCATGTTCATGTCTCCTTTATAGGATGTAATCCATTGCCATCATCAGCGAAAATCCGACGGCGAACAGCACCGTGCCGACATTGGTGTGCGTGCCCTGCGCCATCTCCGGCACAAGCTCCTCGACGACGACGTAGAGCATCGCGCCCGCGGCGAAGGACAGCATCACGGGCATCATCGGGGCGAAAACCGCCGCCAGCCCGATGGTCAGCAGCGCACCCAGCGGCTCAACCGCGCCGGACAGCATCCCCAGCGTGAACGCCTTTACGCGGCTCATGCCCGCCTGACGCAGGGGCATGGCGACAATCGCGCCTTCGGGCACGTTTTGCAGGGCGATGCCGACGGCAAGGGCGAACGCGCTGGCGAAAGATACGCTGCCGACCTGCTCCGGCTGCATACTGCCCGCGTAGACCACGCCGACCGCCATGCCCTCCGGCAGATTATGCAGCGCGACGGCGAGCGCGACCATCATCGACCGGGGGAGCGACGCGCGCAGCCCCTCCTGTTCGCCGTCCAGGTGGACGTGGGGGACGAGGCGGTCGAGCAACAGCAGGAAAAGGATGCCCAGCCAGAACCCGATCGTCGCGGGCAGGAACGACCATGCGCCCAAGTCCGCCGCGCCTTCCAGCGCCGGAATCAGCAGACTCCATATGCTTGCCGCAACCATCACGCCCGCCGCGAAACCGCTCAAGCCCTTCTGCACCTTCTCCGGCAAGTCGCGTTTGAGGAAGAAAACCAGCGCCGCGCCCAGCGTTGTGCCGAGAAAGGGCACGAGCAGCCCTTGCAAAACCTGTGTGTTCATGAAAAGTGGATACCTCCTTCATTCGCGGATGTTCACCTCCGCGCTTTTCTTGCATGAACACATGGTATCACACCCGTTTTTTCCTGTCAAGGGGCAAAAAAAACGGCGAAAATGCAAAATTGCCGCTGCTGTCATCCAGAAAAACATAATTAGTGCAGCAAAAGCCCTTGCCATATGCGCCTGCATGGTGTATGATGAAAAACGTGAAAGGCGAAAGTATCGCCTCTCGACAAGGGCGTCGGGACTCCGCATCGGCGGGTTCTGCGCCGATAAATCAGCATGTTTATGATTTGAAAGGAGTCCTGCATCATGGCGAATTATTGCCAGCGCGTTCTTGACGATTTGAAGGTTCGCTATGCCCACGAGCCGGAATTCATTCAGGCAGCGACCGAAATTTTGACGACCCTTAAGCCCGTTATCGAACGGAACGAAGAGAAGTATGAAGCGGCGGGACTGCTCGAACGCTTCGTGGAGCCGGAGCGCATCATCACCTTCCGTGTGCCGTGGATCGACGATCAGGGCAAGGTGCAGGTCAACCGCGGCTACCGCGTGCAGTTCAACAGCGCGATTGGCCCGTACAAGGGCGGTCTGCGCCTGCATCCCAGCGTCAACCAGTCGATTTTGAAGTTCCTTGGCTTTGAGCAGATTTTGAAGAACAGCCTGACCGGTCTGCCCATCGGCGGCGGCAAGGGCGGCTCCGACTTCGACCCCAAGGGCAAGAGCGACAACGAAGTGCAGCGCTTCTGCCAGTCCTTCATGACTGAGCTGTACCGCTACATCGGCAAGGACACCGACGTGCCGGCGGGCGATATTGGCGTCGGCGCACGCGAAATCGGCTACTTGTACGGCCAGTACAAGCGCATCACCGGGCTGTATGAAGGCGTGCTGACCGGCAAGGGTCTGACGTGGGGCGGCAGCCTCGCGCGCAAGGAGGCCACCGGCTACGGTCTGTGCTACTTCACGCAGGCGATGATGGAGCGCAACGGCAAGACCATTGCGGGCAAGACGGTCGTCGTGTCCGGTTCGGGCAACGTCGCCATCTACGCGGTGCAGAAGATTACCGAGATGGGCGCGAAGGTCGTCGCCATGAGCGATTCCAACGGCTACATCTACGACCCCGACGGCATCAAGCTGGATGTGGTCAAGCAGCTGAAGGAAGTGGAGCGCAAGCGCATCAAGGAGTATGTCAAGGCTGTTCCGACCGCGACCTACACCGAGGGCTGCTCCGGCATCTGGACGATTCCCTGCCAGATTGCCCTGCCCTGCGCGACGCAGAACGAAATCAACGAAGCATCCGCCAAGGCGCTGATTGCCAACGGCGTGGAAGCAGTCGGCGAAGGCGCGAACATGCCCTCGACGCTGGAAGCCACCGCGGCGTTCCAGCAGGCGGGCGTGCTGTTTGCCCCGGCGAAGGCTGCCAACGCGGGCGGCGTGGCGGTTTCCGCGCTGGAAATGAGCCAGAACAGCCAGCGCCTGAGCTGGACGTTCGAGGAAGTGGACGCGAAGCTGAAGGATATCATGGTGAACATCTTCGCCAAGGTGGATTTGGCGGCGCACGAGTACGCCAAGGAAGGCGATTACGTCGCGGGTGCGAACATTGCGGGCTTCCTGAAGGTTGCCGACGCGATGATGGCGCAGGGCGCGGTGTAATCAGCGGGTAAAATCAGCAGTATCAAAAAAACCGGCAGAGCAATTTCGCCCTGCCGGTTTTTTGTATGCGGATAGTAGGTTTTTCACGGAATTTTGGGGGAAGAGCAGCTGGGGCGCGTCTGCGGACGCGCAAAGTTACTGGCAGGGACGCTTCGCTGCCTGCACTTTTGTTGAGCGCGTTTGACATACTGATCTCCCGCGGAGCAGTTGGGGCGTTGCACCAAACCCCAGCAGGGACGCTGTCCCTGCACCCTGCAAGGGACAGATGAAAAGGGACGAAGTCCCCCCTTGACCCTTTTTCGCGATTGAGTTGGTCGCGTTTCCATGCTCCTTCCGCGTGCAGCTTTTTTGGTGCTTCACCCAAACTACTATATTACGCGATTTCCAGCGCAATCTCCATCATCTGCGTGAAGGTGTTCTGCCGCGCCTCGGCATCCAGCTCCTCGCCCGTGAAGGGATTGTCGGAAATGGTGCAGATGGTCAGCGCGTTCTTGCCCAGCCGCGCCGCGTTCAGGTACAGCGCCGCCGCCTCCATCTCCACCGCCAGCACGCCCAAGCCTTGCAGTACCTGCCCCGGCGACGGCTGCGATTCGTCATAGAAAATATCCGACGAGTACAGCGCACCCGGCACGGGGGTCACGCCGAGCTTCTTGGCCGCTTCCATCGCGGCAGAAAGCAGCGCGTAGGAACAGCAAGGCGCGACGTTCCCACGGAAACCGTACTGCTGCCCGAAATTGCTGTTCGTGTACGCGCTCATGCCCAGCACGATGTCGCGCACTTTCAGCTTCTGGCTGAGCATCCCCGCCGTGCCGACGCGGATTATATTTTCCACACCGTAGAACTTGAACAACTCATAGGAGTAAATGCCGATGGAGGGCATACCCATGCCGGACGCCATCACGGACACGCGCTTGCCCTTGTAGGTGCCGGTGTAGCCCTGCACGCCGCGCGTGTTGTTGACCAGCACGGCGTTTTCGAGGTAGTTGTCCGCAATGAACTTCGAGCGCAGCGGGTCGCCGGGCATGAGGACAGTGCGGGCGAAATCGCCTTCCTTGGCGGTAATGTGCGGGGTCGGAATCATGTCAGTCGCTCCTTTTCAGGTTGGTACCCTGATTATACCATACAATCGGGATTTTCGCAATCCGCTGATTGCAGCACTTCGCGCAGATTATCGAAAATGCGCGCGTTCGCCGCCATGTGCGCCATCGGGCGGTCGTAGACGACGCTTCCGCCGCGGATGTCGCCGCAGCGCCCGCCGGCTTCCTCAATCAGCAGCGTCCCCGCGCAGTAGTCCCACGGCTGGAGCCGCCACTCGAAGTGCCCATCGCTGATGCCGCGCGCCACGTCGCACAGTTCCCGGCAGGCGCTGCCCGTCCGGCGAACATCGGCGATTTTCGGCAGCAGCGTCGAAACTGTCCGCCCGGTCAGCGAAAACAACTCCTCGTAGTACGGCGCAGAGCCGAAGCCAATCAGCGCCTTGTCCATCGGTGTGTCCGACACGCGGATGCGCTCGCCGTTGCAGGTCGCGCCCTTGCCGCGTTCCGCGAGGTACATTTCGTCCGTGTAGGGGTCGTACAGCCCGCCGAAAACGGGAAGTTTATTTTCCACCGTGCCGATGGAAATCATCGAGCAGCGGCGGCGGCGGAAGTAGTTCGTCGTGCCGTCGATGGGGTCGATGATGAAGGTCAGCGCGTCGGTGAGGACGTGCCGCTCCTCCTCCTCGGCGAGGAATTTCGCGCGCGGATACGCCTTTTGCAGCGCGTCCACGAGATAAGACTGCACCGCGATGTCCGCCTCGGTGACGAAATCGGCGTGATGCCCCTTGCTGAACACCTTTGGGGACTGGTAATCGAGCATCATGCGCCCGGCGGCGCGAAGAAGCGAATCGAGTTCGTTCATGCGGAAAACGACCTTTCTTGATTGTTAGGGGATGCGATACGCCCAATCGGGATTCCGCTGATTGATTTCTTCCTCTGTTTCAAAGTGCGTGTCGGGGTTTAGCGCGGTGATTTCGCATCCGTCCGGGAAGGCGCGGAAGCCCACAAATTCCACCGACGCAGGCAGGGTGACGGCGGACAATTTCGTCTGCCCCAAATCATAGTAGTAGAAGGCAAATTCGCCGATGCGCGTCACACCCTCCGGGATTTCCACCGCGCCCAGCCCACAGTTTGCGACGCAGTAGGCGGGAATTTCCGTCAGCGTCGCCGGGAAGCGCAGCAACTGAATCTCCCGGCCGGCGTAAATGCTGCACTCGGACAGCTCGCGGATGCCGTCGGGGAGAATCAGCGCTGCCAGCGGGGAAAAATCGTCCGTGTACTGCCCGTACAAGGCGTAAGGCCCGATGGATTCCAGCGTGTCCGGCAGGCGGATTTCGTTACTCGCAGGTTTCCAGTTATCCAGCGCGGAATCGCCCAAGCGACGGACGGCGGGAATCGGCTGCCCCTGACTGGACGGCGCGGCGTACAGCAGCGTCTGCGTGTCGCGGTCAATCAGGAAGCCGTTTTCGCAGGAATAGCGCGGGTTACCGTTCGGGAAGTCGATTTCCGCGCTGACGTGGTAGAAACTGCTTTCTGGCAAATCGTCCAGTGTGGACGGAAAGGAAATTCGCGTCGCGTCGTGGCAGCACAGGAACGCATCCGACGTCATGAAGCGGACGCCCTCCGGCACGATGATGCTGAAATCGCGCACGTCGGCAAAGTCATAGGTGCAGAGAGCATACGCTCCCAGCCCGACGACGGGATAGCCGCCCAATTTCGCCGGAATTTCCAGCACGTCGGGGACTTCTGGCTGGTTAAAGAAGCGGGAACAGCCGAGCAGAACCGCGCCGCGCGACGAAAGCTCGTAGTCAAACAGCCCATCTGAATAGAGGGCGTACTCCGCAACAGTCTCGAAATGAACCTGCGGGTTCAAAGCCGTCACGTCGCATTCGTCCGGGAAGGCGCGATAGCCCACAAATTCCACCGATGCGGGGAGGGTGACGGCCCCAATGATTTCGCCCGTGAACCAGTCCACCGCGTGCGCGCCGATGCGGGTCACGCCGTCGGGGATGGTCAGCGCGATCAGCTGGCAGTTCCAAAAGCAGTAATCCGGGATTTCCCGCAGCGACGCGGGCAGGTGAACTTCCTGCAAATCGGTGCAATAGAAGGTGTAGGGCGACAGTTCGGTGATGCCGTCGGGGAAGGTGACGCGGGTCACGCCGCAGTCATAGAAGATGTAGCTGCCAACGCTTTCCAGCGTGTCGGGCAGAACGGGGTCATCATCGTCGTACCAGAGCCAGTTGGCAAGCGACCAGTCGCCAAGGCGGCGGACGGCGGGCAGCGCGGTGCCGTGGCTCGACGGCGCAGTGTACAGCAGCGTCTGCGTAGTATTGTCAATCAGGAAGCCGTTTTCGCAGGAATAGCGCGGGTTGCCGTTCGGAAAGTCGATTTCGGCCTCAATCCGGTCGAAACAGCCCTCCGGGATGATTTCCAGCGTCGCAGGCAGGGTGACTTTCGCGGCGTAGTAGCAGTCGGCGAAAGCATCAGCATCCAGCGCGCGGAGACCTTCGGGGAGCACAACCTCGAACGGCGCATCTACGGGGCAGCCGTCCAGCGAGCAGAACACCCCGCCGCCAATCGCCGTGACGGGATAGCCGCCCAGCGTCGCCGGAATTTCCAGCACGTCGGGGACTTATGGCTGGTTAAAGAAGCGGGAACAGCCGAGCAGAACCGCGCCGCGCGACGAAAGC
>OHJY01000355.1_pt1 | contig 18712 bp, 9 predicted proteins | sample 1568681 | NCBI WGS metagenome assembly OHJY01 (sample SAMEA3879540, study PRJEB24766) | human gut metagenome | biome: human-associated habitat; feature: feces | place: USA | collected 1985/1987
AACCTTAGGTGAATTCGGACTGATCAAGCATCTCACCGAAGGAATTAAATTAGAAAATGAATCAAGCAAATATGGAGTAGGCGACGATGCAGCCGTCCTCTCCTATCCTGCCGACAAGCAAGTGTTGGTGACTACCGACCTCTTGATGGAAGGTGTACATTTCGACCTAACCTACACACCGTAAACCACAGAAATTCCAAGAAAACCACTACCTTTGTATTCAACAAGCGTTCTGTAACATACCTGCGGAAATGTCCTATCATTCAGCACCTTGTATCTGATAGCGGACATTCCACAAAAGGGCTGAAAAGAGGCGGTACAACACGTATATGCAAAGCCATGAAATCCAACGATTTGCATTTGTCCCTGCATTCTGTGTATTTGTCAAAACAGAGGTTGTACCGATTAAAATGAATGGTCACTGATAATCAGTGATGTAAATATGCTGCAACGTGAGCGTGTTGCCCTCTATCCTGTTGCTTTCGTATGTGTATTCAATGGCAAAAGCCTCGTCTATCTTTTTCAGAGCCTCAGCGGGCAGAGGACGAAGCGCAACCAAACGTCCTTTCAGTGTGTCGCATTTCTGCAATTGCCTTTTTAGTTCTTCTGTCATGTTCTATCTTTTTATGCGTTCGATAATTTTTCGGGTCTTGTGTGGTGGCTTGGTGGAAATTCCTCTCCGTTCTTTGCAAGAATCGTAAGCGGGTGGTCTGAATGATAAGTGGGTGTTCAAATTTGAGCCTTTTATTTTGCCATCACTTACACTTTTGCAAAGGTAGTTATTATTGTTAGTAATGGTTCGTAGGTGTTCAAAATTATTTTAGGGGTGTTCTATAAATTAGCTTGAGGGAATCAGATTTTTTAGAACCACCTTCGAGTCAATTCTAAATAAAAATCCTCCATTAAAACTAATTTATAGAACACCCCTTTATAGTATCCATACATGGAAAAACCAATCTGATATCGCCGAGCAAGGCAATATCAGACTAATTCTGAACACTTGCTTCTGACCGCCATCTCAGAACATCCTCATCAACTGCGACTTCGCCAGCGCCGCGTCGCGCTCGGCCTCCAGCAGAGCCGTTTGTGCCTCATTGAAGAAGGAGAGTTCGAGCAGATAGTCGGTCATTGAAATCTGCCCCGTTTGCAGGGCGCGTTGCAGGAGGTGTACATTGTCGTTTCCCTCCATTTCGCGTTTCAGCCTTTCCGCCGTTTGCTGGCAGCGCAACATGGTGGCATAGCGCTGTTCGATGGTGGCTTTCAGTTGCGTTTCCACATCGGCAAGTTCGAGCTGCGCCGCAGTCAGTGCGGCTTGGCTTTGGCGGACACGTTGTCGCGCGTTGCCCCAAATCGGGAGAGAGAGCCCAACGCTCACGCCGCTGTGGTTCTCCCCCGCGATGTATTCCCCTGTGAAGCCCACGGAGAGTTTCGGCAGGGCCTCCATACGGGCCAGTTTGGCTTCGCGCTTCTGGCAGTTGACCTTGGCGGAGGCAACCAGTGTGGCCGCCTGCGTAGATGCGGCGCGTTCCAGCAAGGCCGGGAGAGTCGGCACGGGCGTCGCGTCGTAGAGCGTGTCGGTGTAGGCAACGGGATGTCCGCCGTTGAGCCTTCGCAGGCGTTCCATCGTCTCCGCCCGTTCCGTCTCCGCTTTGGCGAGGGCGGCGGCAGCGAGCGTGTGGCTGAGCTTGGCCTTGTTGTAAGTCAGTTGGTCGGCATCGCCCTGTGCCATCTTCTTGTCGTAGAGCAGAAGCAGCGTCTGCGAGAGGTCGCGCCGTAGCGCCAGTTGGCGGCAGAGGCGGTTCAGATGGGTGGCATTGACGATTTCCGCGTCGGCTTCGGCCAGGAGGTTCGTGACTTGCAGGGCATAGTCGGCATCAAGCATACGGTCGGCGGCGCGGGCCAGTTGGCGACGTTTGCCCGTGACCACTCCCCAGTCGATTTCCTGACTGATGCCGAAGTCCTTTCGCGCCGGTGTGCCCTTCGGCGTTCCCCAGAGATAGCCCGCCTCCATTTCGGGGTCGGGCAGTTGCAGGTCGGCGCGAGCCTCCGCTTTGCCGGCAGAAGTCTGTGCCCTCAGCGCGGCGAGCGAAGTGTTGTTAGAAAGAATGGAATCAAGCAGCGCCTCTCGCGCCGTGGGGGCGGAAGACTGCGCCTTCATCGCCTGCGGGAAGAGAAGGCCGAGGGCGACGAGAAAGAAAAGATGCTTAGGTCGTTTCATGAGAAGAAAGAGGGTTTGAGGGCTGCTTGGTGTGGCAGCAATGGTGGAGATAGATGGTCGGGATGACGATGAGGTTGAGCAGTGTGCTCGTGAGGAGACCGCCGAGCATCACCTGCGCCATCGGACTTTGGATTTCGTTGCCTGGGAGGTCGTGGCCCACGGCCAGCGGAATGAGCGCCAAGGCAGATGCCAGGGAGGTCATGAGAATCGGTAGCAGACGGTCGGCCGAACCGCGGAGCACGCATTCGCGAGGAGGCATGCCCGTTTTTCGCAGTTCGTTGTAGCGGTCAACGAGCAACATGCCGCCGCGCGTGGCGATGCCGAAGAGCGAGATGAAGCCGATGATGGCGGGGATGCTGATTTCGCTGCCGCCGACAACCAGGATGGCCACGCCGCCAGAGAGCGCCAGCGGGAGGTTGAGGAGCACCACGACCGACTGCCGCCAGGAGCGAAATTGCATGAAAAGCAGCAGGAGAATCACGGCGATGCTCACGAAGGAGAGGAGCAGGAGGGTGCGCGAGGCTTTCTGCTCGCTTTCAAATTGGCCGCCGTAGCTCAGGTGGTAGTCTTGCGGAAGATGGATTTTCTCGCTGACGCGTTTTTGGATATCGCCAACCACGGAGCGGAGGTCGCGCCCGGAGACGTTGGCCGACACGACTATCTTGCGTTGCGCGTTTTCGCGGTTGATGGTGTTTGGGCCAGCTGTCGAGGTGATGTCTGCCACTTGACTGAGCGGCACTTTTCGGCCGTCGCCCGTGTCGATAAGCAAGCCGCGGATGTGGTCGATGCTGTTCATGGCTTCTTGGTTGAGACGCACGGTGAGGTCGAAGGTGCGGCCGCCCTCATTGACCTGCGACACTGTTTCGCCACCTAATGCCACATTGACAAACTGCGCGAATTGGGGAAGCGTGATGCCATATTGCGCCAGCATGACGCGGCGCGGACGGATGGTCAGCTGAGGACGCTCCACTTGTTGTTCCACGTTGAGGTCGGCAAGACCTTCAACGTCTTCAACGGCCTCTTTTATCTGGTTGGCAATGGTGTGCAGACGGATGAGGTCGGGACCGAAGATTTTGATGGCGATGTTGGCACGCGTGCCCGAGAGCATGGCATCGATGCGGTGGGAGATGGGCTGCCCGATTTCCACGTTCACGCCAGGAATCGTGGCGAGTTTGCTACGCACGTCGGCCAGCACTTCGTCTTTCGTTCGTTCGCCCAGCGTGAAAGGCACCTCCATTTCGCTCGTGTTGGCACCGAGGGCGTGCTCGTCGAGTTCGGCGCGTCCTGTCTTGCGGGCCACGTCGGTCACTTCCGGAATCGTAAGCAGCAGTTTTTCCGCGCGGCGGCCGATGCTGTCGCTCTCGTCGAGCGAGATGCCCGGCAGCGAACTCACGTTGACCGTGAAGGAACCCTCGTTGAAAGGAGGCAGGAAGGAACGGCCGAGGAGCATGAAGCCGCCAATGGTGAATGCCAGCAACATGACGATGCCGGCAATCACTGGACGGACGTGGCGGAGCATACGGGCGAGCAGGGCGGCGTAGGCCGTTTTCATGCGGAGAACAAAGCGCGGCTCGTTGTGGCGGTCGGTTTTGCGTCCCAACAGATAGCTACACAAAACGGGCGTCAGCGTCAGGGCAACCACCGTGGAGGCGAAGAGCGACACGATGAAGGCCACGCCGAGCGAGATGAGCATGCGTCCCTCAAGGCCCGAAAGGAAGAACAGGGGGATGAAGCTCACCACGATAATCAGTGTGGAATTGAGAATCGGCATACGCACCTCGCAGGAGGCGTCGTGCACCACGTCGAGCACGGGACGGCGCTCCGTGAGGCTCTTTTCGCGGTTTTGGCGCAGGCGCTTGAACACGTTTTCAACGTCGACAATCGCATCGTCAACCAACGAACCGATGGCGATGGCCATGCCGCCGATGCTCATCGTGTTGATGGTGAGGCCCATGAGCTTCAGGACGATGACGGTGATGAGCAACGAGAGCGGGATGGTGGCCAGGGAGATGAGCGTTGTGCGGCCGTTCATGAGGAAGATGAAAATCACGAGCACCACGAAGATGCCGCCTTCAACGAGCGATTTGCGGATGTTTGAAATCGAGGCATCGATGAATTTCTGTTGGCGATAGAGCTCAGTGTTGACCTTCACGTCGGCAGGGAGCGACGACTTGAGGGTGGCGATGGCCGTGTCAAGGCGTTCCGTCAGTTCGAGTGTGCCGACGGAGGGCTGTTTCGTGATGGTCAGCAAAACGCCCGGTTTGCCAGAGATGGAGGCCAGGCCCATGCGGGGCGACTTCACGGCAGGGCGCACGTCGGCCACGTCGGCCAGCACCACGGGGCGGCCCTGCGGCGTGAGTTTCACGACGGATTGCGACATCTCGTCGGCATCGCTCGTGGAGAGCAGGCCGCGCAAGATATATTCGTTGCCATATTCATATAATACGCCGCCGGTGGCGTTGCGCGTCATGGCTTGCGTGGCGTCCAACACTTCCGAGAGGCCCACCCCATAGTGGCGCATGCGCTCGGGATGGAGTTGCACTTGATATTCCATGATGTTTCCGCCCATCACGGTCACCTGCGCCACGCCGCCCATTGAGAGCAACTGCGGACGGATGGTCCAGTCGGCCAGCGTGCGGAGGTCGGTTTGCGAGGTGGAGTCGGCGGTCAGGCCGATGAAAAGTACCTCTCCGAGAATCGACGACTGCGGGCCGAGTGTCGGTGTGCCAACCCCTTCGGGCATGGCGTCGGCGATGGTGGAGAGCTTTTCGGAAACGATTTGGCGGTCGCGGTAGATGTCGGTGTCCCAATCAAATTCCACCCACACCACAGAGAATCCGACGGTGCTTGAAGAGCGCACACGGCGCACATCGGTGGCACCGTTGACGGCGGTCTCGATGGGGAAGGTCACGAGGCGTTCCACCTCTTCGGCGGCCATTCCCTTGGCTTCGGTCATAATCACCACGGTCGGGGCGTTGAGGTCGGGGAAAACGTCGACCTCCATGTGCTTGGCTGTCCAGCAGCCACCGATAATCAAGATAAGAGTGGCGAGCAAGACGAGTGCGCGGTTGCGCAAGGAGAAAGCTATGATTTTGTTGAGCATGTTCTTGGCCTCCCTTTAATGTTCATGGTTGTGTCCTTCAGGAATGACGCCGCTGCTCGCTGCCAGTTTCACCTGTATCGCGCCGCGCGTCACCACTTCTTCGCCCGCTTTTAGGCCGCTGAGGATTTCCACGCGCTGCCCGTTGTTGCCTCCAGTTTTCACCTCGGCCTTGCGATAGCTGTGGCCGCCTGTGCGGAGATAGACGTAATAGACGCCCTGTTCCTCTGTGAGCGACGTGGTGGGGATGCTGATGACACCTTGGCGCTCGCGGCCTAAGAGGTAGACCTCCACGAAGGTGCCGGAAACGAGGTGGCCCACGTTGTTGAACTCAAAAATGACGGGAACGAAGAAGTCCCCCGTTTCCGCACTCTTGCCGCGCGACACCAGGCGGCCGTTGAGCGACGAAAGGGCGTAGACGTTGTTGTCGTTGCCCGACGAGAAACGGAAGTTGGCCCCCGTGATATTGGGGAGCATGGCGTAGTGGCGTTCCGGCACTTCTGCCCGCAGTTGCAGGCGGCGGCTTTGTGCCACTGTGGCGAGCGGCTGTCCGGCGGAAACATAATCGCCGGGGCGCACCAGCACCTCTTTCACGTAGCCGTTCATGTTGCTTGACACCACGCGGCTCTGGTTGCTGCCGCCCAAACTCTCCGCTGTGGCCGTTGCCGTCTCATAGCGCTGGCGGGCCGCTTCGAGTTCGCGTGCCGAAATCAGGCGGTCGTTGGCCAATGCCTTGGCGCGTTCATATTCTTGTTTTGCTGCACGCAGTTCGGCTGCCGCCGCAGCAGCAGGATTCCCGTTGGCCATCTGTTGGGCAGAAACGATGAAAAGCCCCTGTCCGTTGCCAACGGCTTCGCCCTCCGTTACCGCCTTTCCAGCATATTTCACGATGCCGGCCATCGTTGCCGTGATGGTCGTTTCGCCGCCGGCGGCAGGAAGAATCTGTCCGCTCACGGTGATTACTTCCGAAAACGCAGAGGGGCTGACGCGCTCAGTGGCCACTCCCGCCGCCTTGGCTTCTTCGGGTTCCAGAATGATGTCATTGTCGTTGTGCTTGTCGGCCTTCTCTTCGTGCTTCTCGCCGTCGTGTTCGTCGGCGTGCGAGTCGTGGCTATGGCAAGACGTCAGCAAGGCTGCCGGAAGCAATAGGGCCAGCAACCAGTGTTTGTTCATGAAATGTTTGTTCATAAGATATTTAAATTCGGGGTATATTCTTTTGGAAAAAAGGCGCATTTCTCCCTATAAGTAATGGACCATTACTAAGGCAGGCTACGCCACATCCGCCAGGCGTGGGTTTTGCCGCGTCTGGTGAATCAGAAAAGTGTCGTGGTGTAAATAAGAAGGAGCTTAAGTAATGGTGATTTTTACCATTATTCAAGCCAAAAGAAAGGGCGGGGCACGCCCGGCCGTCGCTTGGCGGCAGCCATAAAAAAGCCTGGAAACGCTGGTGTGCGTTTCCTTGGAGATTGTCAGTGTCGTGCATTCCGGCACTTCCACGCATTGCAGCGGCAGAAAGAACGGCAGCCATGTGGGCGCGTCGGCAAACTGAGGCCGCGTGCCAGCGGGGAGGAACGTGCGCATGCTCTGAACCACGCAGTCGTTTTCGTTGCAGTCGTGCGACGGTGTGGGGTGCTTGTGCAACGGTGCGTGATTGTCGTGCGCCGGAATGCCTTCCCCGTGTGAAGGAACGGAATGTTCGGCCGTGTCACAATGACTCCAGGCCATGCACACCGCTTCACCGTGATGGTGGTGGGGGAGCATGGCCACAACGAGCGTCAGGATGATGATACACCAGACGCGCCAGAACTGTGGAGCCGAACATTTCTTCATGTCTGCAAAGGTAGTGATAAGATTTTGCAAGCTGGTTGCAAATAGGCAGTAAAACAAGTGCGGAGCGTTTCTCGTGTCTTTTTTTGTGGCCTTAGCAAGGCTCAGTGTAATATTAATTTGTAAATTTGTGCCGATTGATAATGAAAAATATGCTGGGGATGGCCTTAAAGATGCTCGTCCCCGCCAAAGATACCACGACAACACATTTACCTAATCTTTATAGAACTACTTAACAAACTAACTCAATGAGAACCAATCTCTACAAGACCTTTCTGCTTGCCTCAGCCTTGGCATGGACATGCCCCGGTGTGGCCAGTGCAGACGAAAATCCCTCGCAACTCGATTGCGCCACAACCGTGTTTTCACAGCCCGGCGTGAAATTCATGCACAAAATTCGCGCCACAAACGCCCAAGCGACGCTCTCCGTGAGCGGTTTGCCGAAGGGACTGACGTGGAATGCCACGCGGCGTGTGGTGGAAGGCGTGCCGCAGAAATCGGGCCGCTACACGTATCAAATCCATGTGACGGAGCATGGCAAGACCACCAGCGAGAAGGTGACGTTCGACGTGTCAGACCAGTTGCAACACCCCATTCCTTTTATGGGATGGCTCTCTTGGAACGCAGTAGAGAGCGAGGTGTCGGAAAGCATCGTGAAGCATGTGGCCGACCTCTTTACGGAGAAAAACCTGACAAACTATGGATGGAACGCCGTGATGATGGACGACTGGTGGCATGCCAAGAGCCGTGCCGCTGACGGACGTCCTTTGCCCGACCCGAAACGTTTCCCCAACGGACTTACGCCAGTGTCTGACTATGTACACGGAAAGGGGATGCGCTTCGGCATTTACACCGATGCTGCAGAATATACCTGTGCCGGTGCCTTCGGCTCGTTTGGCAAAGAGCAAATCGATGCCGATGCCTATGCCCGCTGGAAGGTCGACATTGTGAAGTGTGACTATTGCAATGCCCCGTCGGAGCGCGACACGGCTTTCGTTCGCTACCGCGCGATGGCCGATGCCCTTGAAAAGGCTGGTTATGGAACGATGCTCTACATCTGTGAATGGGGTGAGCGCGAACCTTGGAAATGGGGCGCAGAGGCTGGCGGACGCTGCTGGCGTATTTCGCAAGATGTGCGCGACTGCTGGACTGGCGCTGGCAACGGCGAAGGACTTCTGCAAAGCATCCGCGACATGAAGAATATTTCTGCTTATCAGGGCGTCAACCGCTTCAATGATGCCGACATGCTTTGCACGGGACTTCGCGGCACCGGCAAATCCTCAAGTATGCTTTGCGGCGGCAAAGGCCCTGGCATGACGCAGGACGAATATCGCTCGCAGTTTGCCCTTTGGTGTATGTGGTCCTCTCCGATGGCCCTCTCGTTCGACCCACGCAAGGAACTTAAGGCCGACGATGAAGCCATCTTGAAGAGCGGCGAAGTCATTGCCCTCAACCAGGACGCTATGGGCCAGCAGGCTGATTTGATTTCTGAGGCCGATAGTCTCGTTATCTTTGCCAAAGACTGTGAGAACGGCGATGTGGCCCTCTCTGTCACCAATATCTCTGAAAAAGCCAAGACGGCCGTTTTCGATTTCTCAAAAGTGCCAGGGCTTGATATCCAGAAAACCTACGTCGTTCGCGACCTTTGGGCCGAGCAGCAGCTCAGCGACGCCAAGGGAACGCTTTCGGCAGAGGTGAGAAGCCACGCCACGCGCGTGTTCCGTCTGGCTGAGAAGAAAAATGGCGTGAAGGCCGTTTCTCCGCTGTCTGTTCCGGGCTTCTCTGTGGCTGCCAGCAAGGGCAAACTCGTTGTTGCAATGCCTGGTACGGAAAAACTCTCCAAGCGCATCTTGGTGATGGACCTCAGCGGACATGTCAAGAAAATCATGACGACAACGGGCGTGAACGTGAAGATGAAACTCCCCGCAGGAAACTACTACGTCGACGTGGCCTGCAATGCGCAGGTGGTGCGTACGAAGGTCGTGATGTGAGAAAAGATTGCTTCCACGCGGGAGCAGTGTGCAGAATAATATAAATGGTTGCAGGGGTGCTCTAAGAATAGGGCATCCCTGATATTTTCTATAAGGTAAGTGGGTGTTTAAAATCCCTGCATGGATACTTTAAAATAAATTTGATAGGGTGTTCAAAATTCAGAAAAAAACTCTGCGCGTTTTTTTGCCAAACAACAAGTGGCAAAGCATGCGCACATGATAAACGAACAAAGCGCGAAAAGGAGCGCCCTGAAAGGGCAGCCAGTCCAGAGCCCAGGGCAACGCCCTGGGTATCAGCGCATAAACGCCTACGCCCTGTAAGGGCAAAAGTATGGGCGAACGATTGATTTTTACTTTTGCCCTTTCAGGGCGTAGGGAATGGTGACATGGTACCCAGGGCGTTGCCCTGGGCTATGGACTTGCTGGGCTTTCAGCCCGCGCAGGGCCGCAGACAGGGCTTTTTACGCACAATCCCCCCCCCCTTGATATTTCAATTTTGAACACCCTATATTTTTGAATACCTACTTACCATTGCTTAAAAACAATACCCCGATGATTACAGCAAACGACATCATAGAAACCATGCTCAGCATGGAGGATGAGAAACAGCGGCAGGTGCTTTCCCGCTTCTTCAAAACAGGTAAGGGCGAATATGGCGAGGGCGACCAGTTTCTCGGCTTGAGAGTTCCTCAAACCAGAATGGTCGTGAAAGCCGCGCGGCTGCAGGTGGCGTTGCCAGAAATCAGCAAACTGCTTCATTCCAAATGGCATGAGGTGAGGCTCTGCGGCTTCCTTCTGCTCGTGGAGGAAATGAAAGAGGCATTGCCAAAGCGCCGTCATCCTGGATGTCCAGAACGTCGGGCGGCGTTGGTCGAGTTCTTTTTGCGCCACGCGTGCCAGGCCAACAATTGGGACCTTGTGGACCTCTCGTGCGGAAACATCCTTGGCGTTTTTCTGCTTCATCCTCTTTCTGATGGTTCGCTGCCCAGCCGCACCATTCTCGATACGCTGGCAGAAAGTTCCAACCTTTGGGAGCAACGCATTTCCATCGTATCGACGATTGCCCTCATCCGGCAAAACCAGTATGCTGATACTCTCCGCATTGCTGAAAAACTCTTACACCATCCCCACGATTTGATACACAAGGCCGTTGGCTGGATGTTGCGGGAAGTGGGCAAGCGCGACATTGACGTCCTGCGTTCCTTTCTTTCAAACCATCATTGCGAAATGCCCAGAACGGCCTTGAGATATGCCATCGAAAAGATGGACGCGGCTGAGAGGCAGCGGTGGATGAAAAAGCATTGATGAAAAAGCAGGCAACGCCTTGGATGGACTTCTTGGGAGGTTTCTGCCAGTGGATTCAGCGGAAATTCTTAACTTTGTGTTTTATATATAATGGTGAATGTATATGTAGGGGAATCCAGCCCTGTCTTCAGAGGCGGCTTCCATCCGCTCTTCGCCATTACTAAACCGTTGGAGGCAGAGACATCCGCCCCAACTCATCAGTTTAAACTATGAAGAAAAGTATACAGCATAAAGCCAAGAAGTGGGTGATAGGCATACTCCTGTCGCCCTTCGTTCTTTTTCTCCTGCTCGCCGTGTTGCTTTATCTGCCGCCTGTGCAAAACTTTGTGGTGCATCGTGTGGCCGCTTCCCTCTCCGAATCGACAGGCATGAACATCAGTGTCAGCCGCGTGCGCCTTTCTTTCCCGCTCGACCTCTCGGTGAAGGGCGTCGAGGTGATTGACGGCCGAGACACCATTGTTTCCGCCAGCAGTCTGTACCTCGACGTGCGCCTCAAACCGCTCTTTGAGGGCCGTGCCGATATTGACGGCTTTAGCCTCTATGATGCCAAAGTTAATTCGAAGCATTTCATATCAAATACCTACATACGTGGAAAAATCGGACGTCTTCAGGCCGCTGCACACGGCGTGGAGTGGACACGCGGCGTGGTGAAACTCAATCAGGCCAGCCTTGACGATGCCGATCTCTATGTGGCCTTGAGCGACACAGCCCGCGAGGAACCCGACACGCTGCCTTCCATGCCGTGGCGCATCGTGGCCGAACAAGTGACCATTAATCGTTCGCGGGTGAGCCTCTCCATGCCTGGCGATTCCATGCGCCTTATGGCTGAAATGGGTAAGGCCCATTTGGAGGGTGGCCTGTTTGATACGGGGCGTCCGTATTATTCCGTGCGTCGTTTCAATGTTGAAAAGGGTGGGGTGGTCTATGCCGCGCTTCCTTCCGATTCAGCGGTTTCCGTTTCGGCGAAAGCCGTCGGCAACGCTGCTTTTGCCTTGTCCAACACCTTGCTTTGGAAGAAATTCAGGATGGAGGAAAAACTGTCGGCCGATTACATCGCCGTCAGCAATCTTCGCCTCCAACTCGACACCCTATCTTACGATGAGAAGGGAACGCTGCGCACTTATTTGGCAGCTTTGGCTTTCAACGAGCATAGCGGACTGAAAGTGGAAAACGTCAAAGGCCGCATTTATATGGACACGGCACGCCTCTTCCTGCCGCTCTTGGAACTCTCTACGCCTGCATCGAAAATCAAGGCGCGGGCCGACCTCAATTTCAACGCCTTCACGCCGGGCCGCCACGAAACCATGTCGCTGGCGCTCAATGCCTCGCTCGCTTCTGAGGATGTCAGAACGCTGGCCAAGGGGTATGCCGACGACTATATTTTGGAGGCGTTTCCCAGTGTGCCTCTGACGGTTGAAGGGCGCATAGAAGGCAATATCAGTCATCTGTCGCTCTCGCGCTTGCATTTGGCCTGGTCGCAGCTTCTGTCTGTCACGTTGAAAGGCTCCGCCAACGACATCGCTGAGGCTTGGCGCGACGCCAAGTTTGATTTTGAAACCCGCATAGGGAAGGGCGCTTTCATCCAGAAATTCCTGCCGCTGCTGGCCCGTGGCTTTTTCGATATTCCCAACGGCACATCGGCCCGCGGTGACTTCCGCATGAAGGGCAACCATTATGCAACAGGCTTCCGCGTGAACGCTTTGCGCGGTTGGCTGGGTGCCAAAGCCGATGTTGACCTCGACCGCGAAACCTACGCCTTGAAAGCTGTGGCGCATGCCTTCCCATTGGGACGTTTCTTGCCGGGTTATGGTCTCGGCGACTTTAGTGGCACTTTGCAAGGCGCTGGCCGCCATTTCGACCTCCTTTCGGCGATGTCTTCGTTGGAAGCAAAAGCCCAGGTGGACCACCTCGTGGCATCGGGACAAACCTTTAGCGGATTGTCGCTCAAAGCCAGCAGTCGCCGCGGACAGGTGGAGGTGGATTTCGCCAGCAGCAACGCCTTGCTGGAGGCAAACGGAAAACTGACGGCATCGCTCGGGCGCGACATCGAAGCCCGCCTGATGCTCGACTTGCTGAACGTTGACTTGAAGGCGCTGGGCATGGTGAAAGACACCTTGCAGGCCGGACTGATAGTTGACGTCACGGCCCGCACCAACCGCAAACTGACGGCTTACAGCGCACAGGGCGGTTTCTCCAATATCCATTTCTCAACGCCTACGCGCGGTTTTGCAGCCATGGACCTCAACTTCGATGTTGCCACGGCTGCCGACACCACCACCGCCTGTATCACGGCGGGCGACCTTGACCTCGACTTCGGCGCCAAAGGGGATGTCGACCATCTGATGGCCAATCTCTCCCGCTTCTCCAAAGTGCTCATGCGCCAGTTCGAGAAGAAGAAAATCGACCAGGAGATGCTGCGTCGCGCTTTCCCCGTGATGAAGTTCCATCTTGCGGCAGGGCGTGAAAACCCCCTCAGCCGCTTTCTTTTTTTCAAGGGAATCGACTATCAGGAAGCGCGTCTCGAACTCTCGTCTGACCCTCTGAACGGGATGGGCGGGCGTTTCGATGTGAGCTGTTTCCAACAGGGCAACTTGCAGCTCGACACCATTCATTTCGCGCTCTCACAAGACACGGCGGGCCTTAATCTCGATGGCACCATTCGCAACTATCTGCGCAAGAACCCCAATAAGTTCACGGCGCGTCTCAGTGCCTATATCCATAATTCGGGTATCGGGTCGCACATCGACTTCACCGACAGCCAGGGCCGCAAGGGTATTGATTTGGGGCTGCGGGCTGACTTCATCAACAATGGTCTCAACCTCTCCCTCTCGCCCAACAACCCGATCATTGCTTATCGGCGCTTTAACGTCAACGACGAGAATTTCATCTTCCTCGGCAAGAACAAAGACATCAAGGCCGACATGAATCTTCTGGCCGACGACGGCACGGCTTTGAGCATCTACAGCACTCCGGCCGACTCTGTCAACGACATCACGTTGAGCATCAACAATCTCAATCTTGGCGAGCTCTCCAACGTGATGCCCTATCTGCCAAAACTCGAGGGCATGCTGAGCGGCGACATGCACGTGATGGACGACCACCAGAACGGGAGCCTCTCTGCCGCTGCTCAGTTCAAGGCCAAAAGCCTCGTCTTCGAAGATGCCCAGTTGGGCAACGTGGGCATGGAAGCATTCTATATGCCGCAGGGCAACGGCAAGCATTATGCCAACGCTTATGTCAGCACCGACACCTTGGAGGTGCTGCAATGTGAAGGCACCTATGACGACAAAAACGGACACTTCGACGGCACTGCCAATTTGCACGACTGCCCACTGCGCCTCGTCAACGGTTTCCTCGTTGGCACAGACGTCGCCATGCGTGGCGAGGCGGGTGGTGAACTCCACATCACGGGAACGGCCGATGCTCCGGTGCTTGATGGCGCACTGGCATTCGACGATGCCCACCTCTATTCTGAGGTCTATGGTTTCGACTTTCTGATGGACCCCACGCCAGTGGAAATCCGTGCGAGTCAGATGAACTTGAAGAACTATGCCCTGCGTTCTGCGAAGAACGAAAACCCGCTTTTGCTCAACGGCACGCTCGACATGCGCGATTTCTCGCGCATCGGTCTCAATTTCTCAATGCGGGCCAACAATTTCGAGCTCATCAACGCCAAGCGAAATAGTTTGTCGCTGCTCTATGGAAAGGTCTATGCCAACTATCTCGGAACGCTCAAGGGAACGTCTGACAACATCAGCATCCGCGGCAAACTCGAGATTCTCGACCGCACCGACATGACCTACATTCTCCGAGATTCTCCGCTGACGGTTGACGACCGCCTGCACGACCTCGTGCAGTTTGTTTCCTTCCGCGACTCGGCCATCGTTGAGGAAAACACGCCGCTGGAAGTCAGCGGATTCGACCTCACGCTGGGCATCTCCATCAGCGATGCCGCACGCTTCCGCTGCAGTCTGAGTGAAGACGGGCAGAACTATGTGAACCTCGAAGGTGGCGGCGACCTCACCATGCGCATTACGCAACAGGGCGACATGCGCTTGACGGGACGCTTCACGGCCAACAGCGGCGAGATGAAATACTCGCTGCCCATCATCCCGCTCAAGACGTTCAACATCGTCCAAGGAAGTTATGTTGACTTCACGGGCGACATGATGAACCCAACGCTCAACATCACCGCCAAGGAGCGCGTGAGGGCAACGGTGGTTGAAAACGACCAGCCGCGCACCGTGCCTTTCGATGTGGGTGTGCAAATCACACAGCCGCTCAATAATATGGGCCTGACGTTCATCATTGAAGCGACGGAAGACCTCACGGTGCAAAACCAGTTGGCCACGATGTCGGCCGACCAGCGGAGCAAAACGGCGGTGGCCATGCTCGCCACGGGCATGTATGTGACCGACGATATGCTCACCTCGGGAGGTAGCGGATTCAAGGCCAGCAACGCCCTCAACGCCTTCTTGCAGAGCGAAATCCAGAACATCGCTGGCAGTGCGCTGAAAACCATCGACCTCTCCATCGGCATGGAAAACAATACGAGCGCCGCAGGCACCGAAACCACCGACTATTCCTTCCAGTTTGCTAAGCGCTTTTGGAACAACCGCATTAGCGTGATCATCGGAGGAAAGGTCAGCACAGGCGAAGACGCTCAAAACTCTGCCGAGAGCTTCATCGACAATGTGGCCATTGAATACCGCCTCGACAAGAGTGCCACGCGTTATGTTAAGGTGTTTTACGACCGCAGCACGCGCGACCCGCTCGAAGGACAGCTCACGCAAACTGGCGCCGGACTGGTGTTGAGGAGAAAAACCGACAGGCTCGGCGAACTCTTCATCTTCAAACGCAAGAAGAAAACCGACGTTCAAAGGTAGGACGTTTGTCGTGGCATGGCCAATTGATGCTGATGCTGAGGCTGATGCGAGATATTTCCGTTCGCCAATACCCACTTATAAACCAAGCAACAAACATGAAATCTCCATATATATTCCCCACGCCACGTTTCCTCCATCTGTGGCTCACAAGCATTGCCCTCCTGCTGTCTGCCTGCTCCACCACGAGTCATCTGGCGGAAGACGAGCAACTTTATATCGGTATTGACCACATCTCCTACGACGGCACGCCGCTCTCCTCAAAGCATAAGGCTGAGACGGACTCTGCAGGTGTCATCACCTCAATTGGTAATGCCGTTGAGGCGGTGGGCGACGTGTTGCGTGGCAACGGCACGAAAGCGCTCGAAGAGCAGATGAAGGCGCCCGAAAAACGTAAACTCTCAGCCGAGGAGCGCAGGGCGGAAAAGAAGCGCCGAGAGGCGGAACAAGCTGCTTTCGCCACGGCAAAAGAAGAAGTGGAGGCCGTTTTGGCCTATCCGCCAAACTATGCCCTCTTCGGCTCTTCTTCCATGCGTTCGCCCTTCCCCGTGGGGCTGTGGGTGTATAATGGATTCGTTGACCATCAGGAAGGTCTTGGAAAATGGATTTTCAAAACCTTCGCCGCCACTCCCGTCTATGTCAGCACGGTGAGTCCGGAGATGCGTGCCCGCGTGGCGGCAAACACGCTCCGCAACTATGGATTTTTCAGTGGGCGCGTCAATAGTGAAGTGCTTCCGCAGCGAAATCCGCGAAAGGCAAAGGTGGCTTACAGCGTTTATGCCGGACCGCTCCATCGCCTCGACTCCATCGCCTATCTCAATTTCCCTGCCCGCGCCGACAGCCTTTTGCGGGCCACCGAGGGCCAGCGCCTGCTCAGAAAGGGCGACGCCTTCAGTGTGGTCAATCTCTCCAACGAGCAGACACGCATAGAAAATCTCTTCCGCGAAAACGGCTACTACTATTATTCTGCAGCCTACACCACCTACCGTGCCGACACCCTCATCCGTCCGGGCTTTGTGCAGTTGCGTGTGGCCCCCCTGGCAGACCGTCCTGAGCGCGTGCGCCATCAATGGCACATGGGCCACACGTATATCAGTATGCGCCGCGCAGACCTCGACCAGCTCGACCAGTCGGTGCAAGGTCGCACCTTCACCTTTAATTATTCTGGCAAGAAAATGCCGCTTCGTGCCCCTATGTGGTTCCGCGCTGTCAGCCATCGCAAAGGCGAACTCTTTCGCTTGAGCGACAGCAATACGACGCTCGAAAAACTCGGCGCTATGGGCGTGTTCAGTCAGATTGATGTCAATTATGTGCCGCAGGACACCACGGAAAACTGCGACACGCTCGATCTCTATATCTCCACCGTCATGGACAAACTCTTCGACAGCAGTTTTGAAATGAATGCCACTTTGAAGAGCAACCAGCAGGTGGGTCCTGGCATTTCCTATGGCATCTCCAAGCGCAACGCTTTCCGTGGCGGCGAAAAAGTGTCGTTCAAGATTTTTGGCTCTTATGAATGGCAAACGCGTTCTGGGCGCGGCGGGGGCAATTCCCTGCTCAATTCCTACGAGCTCGGCACGGAACTTTCTCTTGAGTTTCCGCGCTTCATGATGCCTGTTGTCCATCGGCGCCATTTCCGCATGCCGTCGTCCACCACCTTTGCGCTGAATGCCGACTGGAAAAACCGTGCTGGCTTCTTCCAGATGATGTCTTTCGGAGGAAACATCACTTACAAGTGGCACAAGACGCAGTCGACCAACCATGAGTTCACCCTCTTCAGTCTCGACTACGACCGCCTGATTCATAAGACCGGCACGTTCGACAGTATCATGACGGCCAACCCCGCGCTCTACGTGTCCATGCGCAATCAGTTTGTGCCTTCGATGAGCTACACCATCACTTATGCCTCTGCTGCCAACCATCGCAACCCCGTGTGGCTGCAGTTTTCAATCAAAGAGGCCGGCAACGTCACTTCGGGCATCTACGCCGCAACTGGAAAGAAATTTAACGAGCAAAACAAGAACCTCTTCGGAAGCCCCTTTGCCCAATTCGTGAAAGTCACCGCTGAAGGTCACGAAAACATCCGCCTCAATTCGCGCTTCAGTCTCGCGGCCCGCCTCTTCGCCGGCGCCATCTATAGCTATGGCAATAGTCGGCGAGCGCCCTATGCCGACCAGTTTTATGTCGGCGGCGCCAACAGCGTGCGTGCCTTCACCGTGCGCACCATCGGTCCGGGACGCTATCGCAGCGACAACAGCAAGTATGCCTACATCGACCAGACGGGTGATTTCAAACTCGAGGCCAATGCCGAATTTCGCGCCCGTCTTTTCGGGTCGCTCCACGGCGCCATCTTCCTTGATGCTGGAAACGTGTGGCTCCTGCGTCAGGACGCCCAGCGCCCTGGAGGTGAGCTCACCATGAACAACCTCAAGCACATTGCGGTTGGCACGGGAGCAGGTTTGCGTTACGACCTCGATTTCCTTGTCCTCCGTTTTGATGTCGGCATCGGTTTGCATGCTCCATACCAAACGTCGCGTTCTGGATTCTATAACCTCGAACGCTTCAAAGATGGTTTCGCCTTCCATTTCGCCATAGGTTATCCGTTCTGATTCGGAAAAGGGACGCATTCAGGCAGGAGGTGAATGTCTTTTCTCGCCTCTTGCGTTATCTCAGATTCTTTAGGATGTTATCTACTCGCGGCCGCAGTTCGTGCAACTCGCGGCCGCGATTCGTGCTACCAGCGGCCGCGAGTAATGCTACCAGCGGCCGCGAGTCGATGACTTGTATGGCATTTCGGCAAGACTTTTCAATAGAGGTGGGGTGGGGCGTACAAACATGTAGAATTGTGTTTTCGGAAGCAATCTGCGGCATTGGCACCCGCAAACGCCCCCCAATATATTTCTTATAGACGGCGTAGCAACGTATAACGCGAATTGCCCCTTTCCTCTTTGGCGTGGAAAGGGGCGTTGCATTGTTGCTCACTTTGCCTGCTAAGTGTGAGACGCGGACACGTTGCGGAGAGTGCAGGACGTAAATATAAACGTGTTTGACAGCTTTGCGGACGATAGTCTTTGTACGCCGCACTTTGTGTGTGGTATGGGTCGTTCTAAGAATTAATGAATTTGAGCGAAGACTATGCCCTTAGATTGGATTTCTGTGGTGTTGACTCAAAATCAGAGCCGTCCAGTTTACCACAATGTTTGTTTACTCATTTTGCCTGTTTTTTTGCTCTTCTTAAAATATTGGAAATGAACGAAATAGGCGTTTATGAGTGTGTAATCGTGTATTCCGATGTATTAAAAGTGTGCTATGTTTTTTTGATTATGAAATTTTGGATATGAAGGATGGACAAAAACTTGAACGTTGGGGTAATGTTATATTATCAAGA
>OHJY01000365.1_pt1 | contig 18456 bp, 17 predicted proteins | sample 1568681 | NCBI WGS metagenome assembly OHJY01 (sample SAMEA3879540, study PRJEB24766) | human gut metagenome | biome: human-associated habitat; feature: feces | place: USA | collected 1985/1987
CTAAATATGAGCCCCTTTCAGGGGCGCTGGCGCCTCTTTACCAACCTTGATTTTTATGGAATTTTGAACACCTTAGTAAGTAAGTCATAGTCAAGGTACTCTTTCACCATTAATAAGGATGAAAGACCATTGGTGATTACCAAACGACTGTCGCCGCAAATTCCTGCCGACATCCGCCAGTATAAAACAACCAAATCGGGCCGGGGCTCTCTGCTGAGAATCCCGGCCCGATTTGGTTTTATGTAATGTTTCCTTACGTCTGCTTACGCTTCCACGTCGTCCTCTTCCGTTTCCATCCAAGGCATATCGCTGAAGGAGTCTGAGGTGCTCTGCGTTTTGCTGCCGAATCCGCCTGTGTGCTGTCCGCCGCTAATAGTCATCATCATGGAACCTTCTGCGAAGAGGTTGATGCACTCCGACTGGGGTTTAATATATTTCTTTTTCATACTTAAGTTGGTATTCTTGAGTTTGTTCTTACTGGGCAATAAATTTACGTCCGTTTTGGAGGTAGAGGCCGCCCTTGACCATCTTCGTCACGCGGCGTCCGCTAAGATCGTACACCGGAGCGTTGGCAGGCAGACTGTTCTGCACGTTGCCGATGGCGGTGGTGTTTCCGCCGTGGTTGACCATCACAGCCATGAGACCTTCCACCTTGTTGAGGTAAGCGCGGTTGGCGGGGAGCGAAGCACTGCCATCGGTTGAGAAGAAGCCCACGAGGCCAGTCTCGTTCGACACGCCGAAGATGAGTTTATCATCAAGTTGGCCCACCGCGATTTCGTTGGTTGTGCCGATGAGGTCGTTTTTCCCCAAAGTCTCAACGCCCGCAGTGGCAACAAGTTTGATTTGCTCGCTGTTGGTTCCCATCAGCACCACACCGGCTTTGGCAGGCACACTGCCCACTTCGCTCAGCATGAGTTCCTTTCCTTCAACGGTACCCTTGTAGAGTTTGGCATCGCCGTCGTAGTCCTTGGCAATGGTGAAGTCAAACGGCAGAGCGGTGGAATTGAACGTGCCCTGACCAGAAACATTGTAGAGTTCCACTTCGAAGGTGGGCTCAACCATGCGGAAAGCAAAACCTTCATCGTCGGCAGCATAGTTCTTGAAGCGGATGCGTTTTGCGTCATCGTCCAAACGCCAAGCAAATTCTTTATTGTTGGCGGCTGTCAGTTTACCTTTAATAGAAGAAGAACCAACAACGGGGCATACTGCGAAACCTCCTTCGGTATTGAAGATTTCCCACGTGCCTGTATAAGGAATAAGCCCTTCGAAATCCAAATTAGTTAAATGCGACATAAGAAGTGCGCTATACAAGCTCTTGCCAGCGCCTACGCTCGTAAACTGGTAGCCATCGAAGGCATTACCCTTCACGTAAAACAAATCGTTGCGCACATTGTTCAGTTCATCGGCCTGCGCTGCCGCGCGGAACGCCAACGAACCATTATTGTTATAGAGGCGCGTGCCCTGCACGTTTTCCAGATAATAATATACAGGCGCTTCGTCCGTGCTCAATTTGAAAGGCAGAGTGGAAACGCAGTCAATCTTGAAGGTCTGTCCGTCATCGCCAACTTCCACCTTGCGCGTTGGCAGGGGGGCTTCAACGTATTCAGGAAGGCCAGCGGCCTGCGGGAAGGCACGGCCTGCAATGGCTGAAGAAACGGCTTGAGACTTCTTGACTTCGCCCTTCCAACAGAATTCATAGTTGAACGAAACCACATCTGCGGCGTCGTACATATCGTCAACGGCATAGAATTGGAACTGCGCATTGTTGGACGCGCTGGCATTGGAATCCCAATAGCCCAACACGTTGCCGCTGTTGGCCACCACATAGACATACACGTTTTCTGTTTTATACTTTTTCCAATCCCAAATAATAAACCCCGTCTTCACGCACTTAGCGGCCGACGTTTTCAGATAGCTCCAGCCGTCGGCAGATGCCACGGGCGTGAAGCCCTGGCCGGAAGCGGCGAGCGCGATTTTCGACTGCTGGCCGGGGTTACACTCTTTGTCGTTGTTCTTAGGAGCCGGAATGGCAGGCCAGAAACAATCTTTTTTTGTCAAAAGCCTTGATGGTCAGTTGTCCGCCGTTGTCGGCCACGTAGAAAACATAGCTAACATCGTCGACAGCCTTTCCGGTCAAATCATGCGCCGCACCCTTCGCATCAAACATCACGTTTGAGCCTTTGCGATAAACAAAACTGCCGTCGGCATCGGTCTTGTCGCTCTTCATTTTCAAAACGTAGTAGCCGCTCTTGAGGGCTGAAACAGCCGTTGGCGAGGAGGCTACGGTTTGTGCGGCCACATTCATGACGGCACAAACGGCGCACATCAAAATAACTGTTAATCTTCTCATTTGTATAAGTGGTAAGAATTGTTTTCAGGCTATGGCGCAAAAAGATACGGGGCCTTCGTCGGCCAACGCTTTCTTTCGCCATCACCAAGTTTTCGGCCTGCAAAGTTCGCCCAATTATTAAAAACTGCCAACCGTTAAATAGTTTTATCCCTCCCTCATTTGGTTTTATTGGCTCTTGACATCTTGCTTTTGCCCGATGCAATTGCCAAACGAAGACGGTTGGCCGACAGGTATGAAATCGAGAATTTCCACACTTTTTCTTTATCCCCCGTCAGAAACGCCCTTCTTAGACACAGCTTTGTGGCAGACAATGAAGAAACAAGTGAAATTCCCCCCAACTCCCTTTGCCCAATAAACAGCAAATCGTAAATTTGCAAAAGAATCGGGAGGACAAGGCCGCCAGGCCCCAAGCGCCCGCACATCCTCAAAGAAAAAATCAACATACAATAGATATGATATTGTTTTTCAGAACTCCCCAGAAAAGCGTGATTGCCACGCAAGTGGACCACCAACTCTCAAGCGAGGAAATCCATGAACTCTCATGGCTTTTCGGCAATGCCACGCTTGAAAATGCCAGCACTTTGGAAGGCTGGTATGTCGGACCGCGCCGTGAAATGATTACACCTTGGAGCACCAATGCCGTAGAGATTACACAAAACATGAATCTCCACGGCATTGCGCGTATTGAAGAGTACTTCCCCGTGAGCGGTGAAGACGCTGAGCACGACCCCATGCTGCAACGCATGTACAACGGGCTCAACCAAGACATCTTCACCGTCAACATCGAGCCGGCCGCCATCCAGTATGTCGAAGACCTCGAAAGCTACAACGAAGCTGAAGGTCTCGCGCTCTCACCTGCGGAAATCGAATACCTCCACGGCGTGGAGAAGCAGTTGGGACGTCAGCTGACCGACTCTGAAGTGTTTGGCTTCGCCCAAATCAACTCTGAACACTGCCGACACAAGATTTTCGGCGGCTCGTTTATCATCGACGGCAAAGAAATGCCTTCTTCGCTCTTCGCCATGATCAAGAAGACCACGAAGGAGAATCCGCATAAAATCATTTCGGCCTACAAAGACAACGTGGCTTTCGCCGAAGGCCCCGTGGTGGAACAGTTTGCCCCGAAAGACCACGCCACTTCCGACTACTTCCAAGTGAAGGACATCGAGAGCGTGATTTCTCTCAAGGCCGAGACCCACAACTTCCCAACAACGGTTGAACCTTTCAACGGTGCCTCAACAGGCACCGGTGGTGAAATCCGCGACCGTATGGGCGGTGGCGTTGGCTCTTGGCCGATTGCCGGAACGGCTGTTTACATGACGGCCTATCCGCGTCTTGACGGTGGCCGCGAATGGGAAGACATCCTGCCCGTCCGCCAGTGGCTCTACCAGACTCCGGAGCAGATTCTCATCAAGGCTTCCAATGGTGCGAGCGACTTTGGCAACAAATTCGGCCAACCGCTCATCACGGGTTCTGTCCTGACGTTTGAACACCAGGAAAACGGTGAGAAATATGGCTACGACAAGGTGATCATGCTCGCCGGCGGCGTTGGCTACGGCACGAAGCGCGACTGCCTGAAGGGCACACCAGTCAAGGGCAACAAGGTGGTGGTTGTCGGTGGCGACAACTATCGCATCGGCCTCGGCGGCGGTTCTGTCAGCTCAGTCGACACGGGTCGATATTCAAGCGGCATCGAGCTCAACGCCGTGCAGCGTGCCAACCCGGAAATGCAGAAGCGTGCCAACAACCTCGTGCGTGCGCTCTGCGAAGAAGACGTCAACCCCGTTGTCAGCATCCACGACCACGGTTCGGCCGGACACGTCAACTGCCTCTCCGAATTGGTGGAGGAATGTGGCGGCTTGATTGACATGACCAAGCTCCCCATCGGCGACAAGACGCTCTCGGCCAAGGAAATCATTGCCAACGAGAGCCAGGAGCGCATGGGATTGCTCATTCAGGAGGAACACCTCGAACACGTTCGCAAGATTGCAGAGCGCGAACGCGCCCCGATGTATGTGGTTGGCGAAACCACTGGCGACGCCCACTTCGCCTTCGAACAAGGCGACGGCAAGCGCCCATTTGACCTCGACGTGGCCCAGATGTTCGGACACTCTCCGAAGACGGTCATGGTGGATGAAACCGTTGAACGCAAATATAAGGATGTGACCTACGATGCGTCACACCTCGACGAATATATCAACCGCGTGCTCCAGCTCGAAGCCGTTGCCTGCAAAGACTGGCTGACCAACAAGGTCGACCGCTCCGTGACGGGCAAGGTGGCCCGCCAGCAAACGCAGGGCGAAATCCAATTGCCGCTTTCCGACTGCGGCGTAGTGGCGCTCGACTATCGCGGCAAGAAGGGCATCGCCACGGCCATCGGCCACGCACCGCAGGCCGGACTGGCCGACCCCGCCGCCGGCAGTGTGCTTTCTGTGGCTGAATCGCTGACCAACCTCGTTTGGGCACCCCTGGCCAACGGTCTCGACACCGTTTCGCTCTCAGCCAACTGGATGTGGCCTTGCCGCTCACAGAAGGGTGAAGACGCACGCCTCTACAAGGGCGTTGAAGCGTTGAGCGATTTCTGCTGCGCCTTGAAGGTGAACGTGCCGACGGGAAAAGACTCGCTCTCGCTCTCACAGCAATACCCCAACGGCGAGAAAATTATTTCCCCGGGAACGGTCATCGTCAGCGCTGGCGGTGAGGTGAGCGACATCCGCAAGGTGGTGTCTCCTGTCGTTGTCAACGACAAGCACACAACGCTCTATCACATCGACTTCTCCTTCGACGACCTCCGTCTCGGCGGTTCGGCCTTCGCACAGAGCCGCGGCTTCGTGGGCTCTGACGTGCCAACGGTGAAGAACCCCGAATATTTCCGCGATGCCTTCAACGCCGTTCAGGAACTCATCAACAAGGGCCTCATCCTCGCCGGACACGACATCTCAGCTGGCGGTTTGATCACCTGTCTGCTCGAAATGTGCTTCGCCAATACGGAAGGCGGTCTTGAAATCTCTGTCGACAAGTTCAAGCACACCGACCTCGTGAAGATTCTCTTTGCCGAGAACCCCGCCATCGTGGTGCAGGTGCGCAACAAAGACAAGAAGGAATTTAAGGAAATCCTCGACGAAGCTGGCATCGGCTACGTGAAGATTGGCCAGCCTGCTGAAGAGCGCCACATCCTGGTGGAACACGACGGACAGACTTACCAGTTTGGCATCGACTATCTGCGCGACGTATGGTATGAAACGTCTTACCTGCTCGACACGAAGCAGAGCTTCAACGGCTGTGCACGCCAGCGTTACGAGAACTATAAGGAACAGCCGCTGGAATACAACATCGTCCACACGGTGGCCAACGACGGCGACAAACCATTTGACGGCACCTTCGCGCAGCAAGGCATCAACGCCAACCGCCGCGAGGCCAGCGGCATCCGCGCCGCCATCATCCGCGAAAAGGGAACGAACGGCGAACGCGAAATGGCTTACGCCCTCTATCTGGCTGGCTTCGACGTGAAGGACGTGATGATGACCGACCTCGTTTCGGGCCGCGAAACGCTCGACGACATCAACATGATTGTCTTCTGCGGCGGATTCTCCAACTCCGACGTGCTTGGCTCTGCCAAGGGATGGGCTGGTGCCTTCCTCTTCAACCCGAAGGCCAAGGAAGCCCTCGACCGCTTCTACGCCCGCGAAGATACGCTCTCGCTCGGCGTGTGCAACGGTTGCCAGTTGATGGTGGAACTCAACCTCATCAATCCAGAACACAAAGAGCGTGCCCACATGCTCCACAACGACAGCCACAAGTTTGAGAGCGCCTTTGTCGGCGTAACGGTTCCGACCAACCGCAGCGTGATGTTCGGCAGTCTCTCTGGCGACAAGCTCGGCATCTGGGTGGCCCACGGCGAAGGCAAGTTCTCTTTGCCGTTGCCTGAAGACGACTACAACGTGGTGCTGAAATACAGCTACGACAGCTATCCTGGCAACCCGAACGGTTCTGACTACAGCGTGGCCGGTATCTGTTCGGCCGATGGCCGCCACCTGGCAATGATGCCCCACTTGGAGCGTGCCTTCTATCCTTGGCAGTGTGCCTACTATCCTGCCGACCGCCGCGCCGACGAGGTGACGCCGTGGATTGAGGCCTTCGTCAACGCCCGCCGTTGGGTTGAAGCCCACAAGAAATAATAGGGTTCCCGTTCGGCTGAGACAAGTTGTCTCGACGGAACGTGTTTCCCACACGACAATAATAAGCAGGCGCTCAACGCGATGTTGAGCGCCTGCTTGTTGTTTATATATGGTGTCGATGGGGGCGACCGTCCCCAACAGGCGGCGAGAGAATCCAGATTCACGACTTGGCGGCGAACGCCGTCCCAGCGACGACCGCATCTGGGAGCAGAGACGGTCGTCGCTCGGCCCAGATGCGGTCGTCGCTGGGAGCAGAGACGGGCGCGGCACGTTCCAGATTCGCCAAAAGGCATGGGGATTGGATTGGGGGGATGGGGAGGCGGGAGGGAGATGCGGACCTGAAAGATAGGGGGCAAAATAGGAATATTAAAGGTTGGTGGAGATTGTGCAGAAAAGCCCTGTCTGCGGCCCTGCGCGGGCTGAAAGCCCAGCAAGTCCGTAGCCCAGGGCAACGCCCTGGGTGCCATATCCCCATTCCCTACGCCCTGTAAGGGCAAAAGTAAAAGTCAACCGTTCGCCCATACTTTTGCCCTTACAGGGCGTAGGCGTTTATACACTGATACCCAGGGCGTTGCCCTGGGCTGTAAACTGGCTGCCCTTTCAGGGCGCTCCTTTTCGCACTTTGTTCGTTTCGCATGTAGGTTACGACACCGCCCCCAAAAAAGCGCAGGAGACAAAGGTTTCGCCCTCTGTCTCCTGCGTAATTTATTTTCTATGAATGTCTATGGCCTTACGTATTGGACGCATTCACCTTGCAGTTGATGCTGCCACTCTTATAAGTGTAAATGCCGTCAACGCTGATGGCCTTGCTCTTCTTGCCCGTTGCGGAGATGTTGATGTTTCCGCCGTTGAACGTGAAGTTGCCTTTCACCTTGATGCCGCGGCATTTCGATTCCAGTGTGGCATCGCCCGGCATATAGGTCGTTCCCGTCACGGCCATCTTGATGCTGGGTGCCGCAGCGGTGCCCGTCTGCACGAGCAGGTCGGTGCCCGTGCTGATGCCCTTCGTTCCGAGTCCCGACACGGTGAGGTCAATCGAACCGCCGCTGATGGTCATCATGCTGTCGCATTTGATGCCCTTCACGTCGTCGGCCGCCACGTTGAGCGTGATGCTACCACCTTCGATAAATGCCTGTCCGTTGTGTTCATCGGTGGCATTCTTGGTGGCTTCCACGTCAATGCCGTCGCCCATGACGTTGGCGGCGGTGAACTTGCCGCCCTTCATCTTGAAATATTGGCCGATGTGCATCGCGTCGGACTTCGCGCCGGCCACATGAAGTGCGCCGAAGTCGGCTTTGAAGAGCGTGTATTCGTTGGAGGCAAAGGCGTGCTTGGCGTTGCCCGTCAGCGTCAGCGAACCGCCGCCCGAAAATTCGGGATGTCCCTTCACGAAGAAGCAGGCTTTCTGGATTCCCGCCACACCGTCGACGAGCGTTGACGACGTGCCGTTGGGGAGGATGACGTTGACGCGCTTGCCGTTTTGAATATCTATGGCTGCCCCGCGCTGGTTGGTCAGCACCAGATTGTTGAGGGTAAGCGTTGATTTATAGCTACCCGTGAGCGTGAACGAACCGTCGGACGAGGTGCCGCCCAGCGTGTAGCTCACTTCCTTGGCCAACGATGGATCGGCCGTGATGCTGACGTCGGCCTTGTCCACCGCAATGGTGAGCAGGGGATAGACATCGGCGGAAACGAGCAGGTGTGCTCCAGAGGTGCCGTAGGTGATGCCTACGCTTTGCGGGGCAACGACGGAATTGTCGACCGTGATGCTGTCAACAGTGCTCAGGTCATAGGTGTGCCCCATCACGCTCAACGCATTGCCAGCGATGAAATCCATCGTGCCAGCCTCAGCGGCAGGAACGGCGATGGTGGTGTTTCCCGTATGGATTTTTAATGTCTGGGCAGAAGCCGCGCAGGTGGTGGCTAAAATGATGCCTGTAAGTAAAATCTTTCTCATTTCGACCACGCTTTAAATGTTTGACTTCCCACGCGCACCAGATAGATGCCACGCGGCAGATTGGTCAGTCCGTAGGTGCGGCCATCGAGCCCCGTGACGCTGACGGCGGCGTTGCGGCTGTTTTTCACCACGACATTTCCGTTTTCAATTGTCACAGCAACGGCGCTTTCCCCGCTGAGCGAGGAGATGGAAGTGGCGGTGGCGGCAAACTGCATGCTGGCAAGGTCGGCCAATGCCAACGAGGTGGTCTTGCCCTGGCTGGTGAAGTGTGCCTGTCCGCCGGAGAAAGTGATTTTCAATCCGTTGGCGGCAAAACTCTGCTCGCTGCCCGTTGCGGTGCGCAGCGTCAGAAAGTCGTATTGCTGGGCCTGGGCCGTGAGGAACAGACCGGAAGCAAACAACATGCCCATTAATAACCGTTTCATATCAGTTGGGATTTGGTAATGAACTTTCAACTGGGGCTGGTTTCCCTTGCCCCTTTTTTTTATTCGGGTATGCGCGAAGCATCATATTTTTGAGAAGGGAAGAAGGAGAAGTGTATTATATATAATGTACCCTCCTCCTCTCTTGTTCATCTTGTTCAGAACGTGAACTTATAGCCCACGCTGAAGACGTGGATATCGTCGTTACCGTCATCGTCTACCCCATTTTGGTAGATGTAAGCGGCAGAGATTTTGTGCTTCTTCGAGAGTTTCCAATCGCCGCCGACCGTGAGGCGCGTTTTGTCGAGCACGAGGTCGTTGCTCAGATTGTTGCTCCATTCGAAGGAGACGTAAGGCGTGAGCGGGCAATGGCTGATGTTGTAGTCGGCCTCGATGCGCGAGCGGAGATAGTGGGCGGTTTTGGCCTTCTTGTCGTTCTCCACCACTTCGCAGGTCATAAACTTATAGCCGTCCCACTCATACTTGTCGCCAGTATATCCCCCTTGTATGGGGTCGCGAAAGCGAGTGCGCAGGCAGGAGGTGGCCAAACTGCGTGTCATTTGGTAGCGCTCACGCAGGCTCAGCGTGAGGCGGCCGATGGCGAGCTTTCCCGTCAGGTCGGCATAGAAGCGGTGTTTCGAACGCCAGAAGCCGTGGTCAACGTTGTAGCCGTTGAATCTGCCGCTGTTGTTGCCATAGTTTTTCTTGCTCTCCTGCGGATTGCGGTCGTAGATGTAGGCATAGCCGGCAGAGGCTTTGAGGAACTTGGCGGGCTTATAGGCGAAGCCCAGCGAAGCGGCCCAGCGCGAGAAGCTTTCCAACTGCTGCTCGGCGCGGAAATCGATGCCTGCGTCAATACTAAACTGCTGCGTGAGTTTCTTTTCGGCGGATATTTCGGTCCAGAGACCGAAGTCGTCGCCGGCCACGCCCGAGAGCGGGAAGGAGGCCAAGGCTGCAAGGGCCAGGAGGCGGGTTGTCTTGAAGATGCTCATAGAATGGAAGGAGGGTTAATAATTATCTGCTGGTATCTTGAAAATGCGGTCGACCGATTTGATGGATTTGTTGGGGTCGTCGTAATAGACGCGGAGCATGGTCATATCGGTCAGGAAGTCGACAGCGCCCACTTCCACGCGCACGATTTTCAGTCCGAGGCGCTTCTCGAGGTCGGCCTTGAGTTCTTCATATCGTTCGGGAACGATGAGGTCGATATTGTCGTAGCGCACGAATTTGCATCCAACGCGACTCACGAGCAAATAGTTCTCTGCGCCCCAAACGGTTGTCAGCAACAGGAGGTTGGCCGCAAGGCGTTCCACCAAGCTGAGGTCGGCCTTCGTGCCGTTGAGCACAGAAAGGGCAACGAGGAAGAAGAGGTAGGTCATCTCACGGATGGGCACGCTCTCTGTTCGATAACGAATGATGCCGAAAACGGCAAACAAGCCCAGAGCCGCTCCGATTTGCAGGTTGGAACCGTCCATCAGGTAAATCAACATGAAAATGCTGATGGAGAGCAGAATGAAGGTGAAATAATAATCGCGGCGGCGTCCCTTGGGATAATAGAAGAAATGGACGATGCCCCACACGATGGCGAGGTTGAACAAAAAGCGGATACACATTTCGAGCAATCCGTCGAGGTTGCAGAAATTCTCACGTAGTAAACTTTCGAGGTAGTGCATTAGGGTGTAGAGATTGATGGTTGAGGTATTGTAGATAGTCTGTATTCTTTCAATATCGCTGACGGGGCTGGCGGTTCATGATTTTCCCGATTTTCCGCAAGCGTGGCTTGAAACGGTTGCGTTGCAGCGTGTCGTTGGTCACCGCCGTTCCGATGCAATATTTGCTAAAGCCAGAGGGCTTGATGCGCAGCGTCCGTAGCATCGGCAGGATGGGCGAAGACACACGTCCGTCGCGCTTAAGCTCGATGATGACGGCGTTGTCCATTTCCGATTCCTGTCCCGTTTCGTAATTATAGAAAGAGAGGTCGAAATCAATCGTCAGGCGCTCTGTCTTGTCGAAATTGACCAATGTGATGCGCTTGAAGCGGTTGCCCAGCGTGGGCTTGATGTCGGCAAAGGAATAGCCCGACACTTCCTCGAGAAACTCCTCCCCCACCCCGTCTTTGATGACGGCGTCGAGCGATGGCACCGGCACACGCTTCTTTCGCGTCTTCCCGTGGTTGTCTTTGTGCTTGATTTCAAGAAACGTCTGCTGCGTGTCGACATACGTGCGCACCCTCACCTTCGTTCTCGGCGAATGGCCACACTGATGCGAACGAAACATTTCGTGGCTGTCGGGGGCATCCCAATAGGTCGTCTTATAGGGGCTAATGCGGTGGCCGCATATTTCCTGCGCATAATATTGTCCTTCAGCCATGCCCAAAAGATGCTCCAGCGTCGCGATGTTGGTCACAAACTTGGTGTCGGTGCGATTCATCAGCCGGATGGACGACATCTCCTCCAAGGTGATTGGGGGCAGATGGCTGAGCAATTGCAGGATTTCCTTGTCCGTATTTTCTGTATTCATGGAAGTTTAAGAATTAATATTGCCGTCCCCGATGGCGAATTACCCATGCCCCATATATCATAATATATAGACACTAACGACAATGGTGGGTCTTCCGCATACACTCCGGGCAAAGGCCTTTGAGCACATAGTTGGCCGAATGGAGGTGGAAGCCTTCGGGAAGCTCCACTTGCGGAACGGGCAGACCGCGGAGACAGAAGGTACGGTGGCATTTCTCGCAATAGAAATGCGTGTGCAGGTCGGTCAGTCCGGCATGGACATCCTCTCCACAATGGCAACGTTCAGCACAGAGGGCATATTTAACCTGCCCCGTGCCGTCTTCAACGTCATGGATGAGGTGGTGTTGCAAGAAAAGGGCGAGCGTTCGGAAGATGCTCGACTTGTCAACCGTTCCGATACGCCCCTCCAAATCCGTCAACGAAAGGGCGCACTCGGCATTAGCAAGGGCGCGAATCACCAAGAGGCGAACTGCCGTCGGCTTGATGCCGCGATGAATCAACTGACGTTCATAGTCTTCCGTTGCATCCGCCTGTTTTTTTCCAGATTTTTCAATAGTGTCCATACAGATGGCAAAGGTAATGTTTTTCTCTAAAAAACGGGGCGAAAAACGGGGCGAAAAGACACGCGAGTTTTACATTTTAATGAAAGTCCCGTAAAAATACCCTATCACAGGAATTTTAAAAGCCCTGAAAGCAACGCGAGCCATACGTCCTTCTATACCCCCTTTCCGTGCCACCTTCCTATCATTTTGCGGCTAAATAAGCCATAACGCTTTCAAATTGCAAGAAAAAGGCGGGCGACACTACAAGCGTTCAATAAGTTTTTTGTAATTTTGCACCAAATAAACCATTCATTTAGAAAATAATATGAACGTAGCAATTGTTGGCGCCAGCGGTGCCGTAGGCCAAGAATTTCTTCGCGTATTGGCCGAACGCGATTTCCCCATCGACAACTTGCTGCTCTTCGGTTCTCAGCGAAGCGCAGGAAAAACATACACTTTCAAGAGCAAGGAATACACCGTTCAGCTGCTCCGCCACGGCGACGACTTCAAAGGCGTTGACATCGCCTTCACCTCAGCTGGTGCTGGCGTATCGAAGGAATATGCCGAAGACATCACGAAGTTTGGCGCTGTCATGATCGACAACTCGTCGGCCTTCCGCATGGACGAAGACGTTCCCTTGGTGGTGCCTGAATGCAACGCCGAAGATGCCTTGACGCGTCCCCGCGGCATCATTGCCAACCCCAACTGCACAACCATCATGATGGTGGTTGCCCTGAAAGCCTTCGAAAAGTTGAGCCACATCAAGCGCGTACACGTCAGCTCCTACCAGGCCGCCAGCGGTGCTGGACAGGCTGCCATGGACGAACTCTACGAGCAATACCGCCAGGTGCTCGCTGGAGAACCTGTCACCGTGGAGAAGTTCGCCTATCAGCTGGCCTTCAATGTCATCCCTCAAATCGACGTATTCCAAGACAACGGATACACGAAGGAAGAGATGAAGATGTACAACGAGACCAAGAAAATCATGCACTCCGACGTTGAGACGTCGGCCATGTGTGTCCGCGTCCCTTCTCTGCGTTCACACTCAGAGAGCATCTGGATTGAAACGGAGCGCCCCATCAGCGTTGAAGAAGCCCGCGAAGCCATCAAAAACGGCGAAGGTCTCGTGCTCATGGACGAACCGGAAAAGAAGGAATACCCCATGCCGCTCTTCCTCGCAGGAAAAGACGATGTCTACGTGGGCCGCATCCGCAAAGACCTCGCCAACCCCAACGGCCTGACTTTCTGGATTGTCAGCGACCAAATTCGCAAGGGCGCCGCCCTCAACGCTGTGCAGATTGCCGAATATCTCGTCAAGGTGGGCAACGTGAAATAAGTATTGGAAACATATTTATAAAGGATTTATAAGGGGTGAGCTGAAAGCAATATACTAAAGGCTCATCCCAGATACAACGAAAAGGCATGCGTCTACTGGCGCATGCCTTTTCGTTCAAGAAAATATAACACCCATCGCCAAAGCTCTCTCCGAAGAGCCCTGCGAAGTATTTTCAAAACATTTCTCCAACCTGTCTTTATGTCAAACAATCTTCTGCCCTTCTTTCTCATCTCGGCCTTCGTCGCCCTATTGGATATTCTGCCGTTCATCTACAAGAGATGTCCTTGGCGCTATAAAGCGGCCGTTTATTTCCAAGTGTTTGCCACCGGCATAGTGGTGTTCTGCATCTCCCCCGGCCTGCTGCCCTGGTGGGCCACAGGCCTTGGCGTCGGCGTCCTGCTTGTTCTTCCGCGCCTCATCCTGCCGCCCGTCCGCGGTGCATACGCCTGGTATGCCACGCTTCTCAACAGCCTCGGCATGGGCCTCCTCTTCGCCTTCATACGCCATTCGCTGACGAAGATTGCTTTGCTATTTGTTTAGTGTGAAGGGGGCAGACCCCTTCCTTACTCCTCCTCTATCTTTTTGCGTGCAACGCCCTTCGAATCGACATACAATATGCCGGAGGGCTTTTCGTTTTTTGCGGTAGGCGTGGCTTTCGGCGACGGCTGTCGGCGAGGCTGCGTCTCCGGTGCTGCGCTCGACTTTTTGTCCTCCCGTTTTTCTTCGGACTTCCGCGCCACCTCCTGCCTGCGCTGCGCCTCCTTCTCTTCTTCGGTGCTTCTACAGCATATATAAGTGTACACGCCAAGGATAACGATGACGGCAACTAAAAGCCAGCCCCAAGGCGGCATGTCGTTTTCGAGCAAGGAAACGGTTTTCCTTTCCTTGGGAGGATTGACGGACGAGATGGCGGGCGGGATGGCGTACGAGACGCTGGAGGTGTCGACAGCAACGGCCAAGGTGTCATCTCCTGCCTCTGCACCGACTTCCTTTATCAGCGATTTTGAATCTACCCATTTTACAGAAGGGATGACATAAGAATATTCCACTGTGTCTAACACCACACCGCCCGTAACGGAGTCTATGCGAAGATGGAAGTCCTTCCTTATTATGGTGTCATACACCGTTACAGGAACAGGAACTGACGGGGTTTCGATTTTCGGAACAAGATCTGGTCTCGAAGGAACAATCACTGGTTTCGGAGGAATGGTTGGCACGACTGGTGGCTTAAAGTTCGATGCTGCTTTCACAGCCTTATAAACAGCGCCCGCAGCTTTTCCCGGTAAATATTGCGAATATGCCCCAGCGGCAAAAGCCCAAAACATGAGGAAGAAAATGAAGAAAGGTTTTTTCATAAGGAGTTTTTTTAGGTTATATAAGTTATAGGGTTAGATTATATGAGGTTTTCCATCACCGAGAAGTTGCCTGACGAAGCTTCTGTCTCTGTGTTTTGTTACTTCGTAAATTTATTAAATTCCAGCCGTTCCACCAAGAGAAATGCGCCGAAAAACACGGCCGTTGTCAGCTTTCCACGGAAATACGCCTGACGGGCTGACGGGAGCGTCTGAATGTTCAAACGGACGTGGCATTTCCTGCCAAACGTCCGTCCGTGTAAATGCTGCCAAACCATTTGTCGGACCTCTGAGAGGAAAAAGACGACTGGACTTACGCAAGCATGCAACCACCACCAGCGACCACTATTTTCAACGCACCCCTATGCTTCGCCTCTACAAAAGCCTACGTTTACCGAACTTTTTCGTACCTTTGCATATCGGGCTTTTGGCTGGCACGCAACTGTCGGCAGAAGGTCTAAAAACAATAAAAACGGAAATGGGCGGCGCATGCGTCACCTGTTTCCGACCACTTATCCAACCAAGTATATCTACTTATGTCTGAAAACTATAGCTTGAGCCATCTCAAGGAACTTGAGGCTGAGTCCATCTACATCATCCGCGAAGTGGCTGCGGAATTTGAAAACCCCGTGATGCTCTATAGCATCGGTAAAGACAGTAGCGTCATGGTGCGTCTGGCCGAAAAGGCTTTCGCACCGGGAAAACCGCCCTTCCCCTTGATGCACATCGACTCAAAATGGAAATTCAAGGAGATGCTGCAATTCCGCGACTGGTATACCAAGGAACACGGATGGAAGCTCATCGTTGAAAGCAACGAGGAGGCTTTCAAGGCGGGCGTGGGACCGTTTACGCACGGCTCGAAGGTACACACCGACCTGATGAAGACGCAGGCGCTGCTCCACGGACTTGACAAGCACCATTTCGACGCGGCCTTCGGCGGCGCCCGACGCGACGAGGAAAAGAGCCGCGCCAAGGAGCGCATCTTCTCCTTCCGTGACCAATTTCACCAATGGGACCCGAAAAACCAGCGCCCGGAGCTTTGGGACATCTATAACGCACGCATCCACAAGGGCGAAAGTATCCGCGTGTTCCCACTCTCCAACTGGACGGAGCTCGACATCTGGCAGTATATCCGACTTGAAAACATCCCCATCGTGCCGCTCTATTTTGCCAAGGAACGTCCCTGTGTGGAAATCGACGGACAGCTCATCATGCCCGATGACGACCGCCTGCCGGAAAAATATCGCGACCAGATACAGATGCGCAAAATCCGCTTCCGCACGCTTGGATGCTGGCCGCTGACGGGCGCCGTGGAAAGCGAGGCCGACACGATTGAGAAAATCGTGGAGGAAATGATGACGACCACGAAGAGCGAACGCACCACGCGTGTGATTGACTTCGACCAGGATGCTTCCATGGAACAGAAGAAGCGCGAGGGATATTTCTAACATCTCCAACACACACTGTCATGAAATATTATTTCATCAACACCGCCAACCAGCAGGAAGGCCCCATCGACGTGCATGAATTTGCTTCACACGGCGTGACCGACCAGAGTTTCGTTTGGCGGGAAGGCATGGCCGACTGGAAACGCGCCGGCGACTGCGACGAGCTGAAAAGCTTCTTTGAAGCCCCTGCCACGCAGATTCATCCAGCTGCCGAAGAGCCCCCTGCCGCAACCGACTGCAACGACGGCGTGCCGGCTCCTCCCTGCCACCTGACGGCGGCCATCACGGGCCTCGTGCTCATGACCATCCCCATCCCATACGTGGCGCTCCTCGGCGGTGCGGCACTCGGCATCACGGCCATCGTGCTCAACGTGTGTGCCTACAACTTCTGGAAGAAAGGCAACTACGCCGTCATGCAGCGCCTTGACGACAAAGCACGCAAGCTCTCAAAGGCAGCCCTATGGGTGGGCATCGGCACCTGGATTGTTTTCTTCACGGTGTTGCTCATCGCCTTGGCCTGCGCCTGACCATGCCTGCCACTTCAGTAATGGGAATCATTGCTATTAATGGACCATTACCTACCGAACTTCGAACTCCAAACACCACCGAATAAATGGGCTTATTAGAATTTAACAAACTCCCCATCAATACGCTCGTCGGCGCCGACTGGAAAACTTTCAAGGCGCTCACCGACGGACGCGAAGTTGACGCCGCATGGCGCGGCAAATACCGCCTAACGAAGGCTGTGTGCCGACTGCTATCAACGTTGGCGCCCATCCAGGAACGCCGCTACCAGAAGCGTTTGGCCGACAAACCGCTGGAGCACGCCCCCGTGTTCATCCTCGGACACTGGCGTTCGGGAACAACGTTCGTTCACAACGTGCTCTCGTGCGACAAGCACTTCGGCTACAACACCACCTATCAGACGGTGTTTCCACACCTCATGATGTTCGGACAGCCGTTCTTCAAGAAAAACATGTCGTGGCTTATGCCCGATAAGCGCCCAACCGACAATATGGAACTGGCCGTTGATCTCCCACAGGAAGAGGAGTTCGCGCTGGCCAACATGTGCCCGTACACGTATTACAACTTCTGGTTTTTCCCAAAATACCAGTTGGAATATTGCGACAAATACATGCTCTTCAACGACATCACGCCTGAGGAACTGAAGGTGTGGGAGGAGACGTTTACGAAGCTCATCAAGATTTCGCTCTGGAACACGGGCGGCACGCAGTTCCTCTCGAAGAACCCGCCCCACACGGGCCGCGTGCGCGAACTGGTCAAGATGTTCCCCAACGCGAAGTTCATCTATCTCATGCGCAACCCCTACACCGTGTTTGAGAGCACGCGCTCGTTCTTCACCAACACCATCCAGCCGCTGAAGCTGGAGGAGTTTTCCGACGAGCAAATCGAGAAGAACATCCTCACCGTCTACGAGCGCCTCTACCACAAATATGAGGCCGACAAGGCGTGCATCCCCGAAGGCAACCTCATCGAGGTACGCTTTGAGGACTTCGAAGCCGATGCGCTCGGCATGACGAAGAAAATCTACGACACGCTCTCGCTCCCGGGATGGGAAGAGGCCCGCACAGCCATCGAGCAATATGTCGGGGCGAAAAAGGGATACAAGAAAAACAAATACGACTATGCCCAGCGCACGCGCGACCTCGTGGAAACGAACTGGAAATTTGCGCTCGACGACTGGGGCTATCATTTGTAAACCGCTTTCTCACGAAACTGGCTGGCACGGGATGCTGCAACGCATCTATTGACACGCATCTGCCAAGCTGTTTTGAGATAACAACCAAAGAGGCAACAGCGTCTTCCGTCAAGGAAGCGTCTGTTGCCTCTTTTATTGGCTCCATGTGGTCCACCTCTCCACTCCTCCACATCCACGGACACGAAAAGCCGCCATGCGCATAGCAAGAGAGCCAATGCGAACGACGGCTGAAAGAAGTTATTGCCACAAAGGGAGGGCTTGGCACCATTACTATATTACCATAATGCAACTTTACCAATCTCTCCCATATCTAATACTGCAGGTATATTCATCGCTTTGAATATACGAGCCATGGTATTAAAGGTGATGCCATGTCCATTTTCCAATCTTGAAATTTGAGACTTCTGTACACCAACCTTTGCCCCAAGTTGTTCCTGCGTTAGGTTTCTGGCCTTACGTGCTTGCTTTATGACTTCCCCCATTCTGTAAGCTTGTAAAGCGTCATCCACCTCTTTTTCAAACGCATCACGTTCGGGAGTTCCGATTTTCCCAAGATTTTTGTCTTGGAAATCCTCAAAAGATGTAAGTCTTAAATCTTCCATTATTTTTTTATTATGTCACTTAGCTTTCCT
>OHJY01000378.1_pt1 | contig 18230 bp, 16 predicted proteins | sample 1568681 | NCBI WGS metagenome assembly OHJY01 (sample SAMEA3879540, study PRJEB24766) | human gut metagenome | biome: human-associated habitat; feature: feces | place: USA | collected 1985/1987
GGCAATGCTGATTGTGATTAGTACCTTTGCCCTTGATTTTATCCATTCAGACAGAAGTATTTTTAAGATTGTAGATTTGGACGAAGCATGGGCGTTCTTAAATGTGGCACAAGGCGAAACCTTATCAAATAAGCTGGTTCGTGCTGGACGAGCTATGCAGGCAGGCGTTTATTTTGTTACACAATCTTCTGGCGACGTTTCAAAGGAAAGTCTGAAAAACAATATCGGCTTGAAGTTTGCCTTTCGTAGTACCGACATTAACGAGATAAAACAGACCTTAGAATTTTTCGGTATCGACAAGGACGACGAGAACAACCAGAAACGCTTGCGTGATTTGGAGAATGGACAATGCTTATTGCAGGACTTATACGGACGTGTCGGTGTGGTGCAGATACACCCCGTCTTTGAAGAACTGCTACACGCCTTTGATACCAGACCGCCCGTACAGAGAAATGAGGTGGAGTGATGAAAGAAAGGGTAAAAGGTGCGTTCACAAAAAAGAAGATTTTCCACTTTCTCAAAATGGCTCTGTTCGTGGTGGCACTCTCCCTTATCCTGCTTTCACTTCTGGGGACGGTGGCTCATGCGACGGGGCTTGTGGACGATACCATAAACGCAGAAAATCTATACTCAAAATATCCCCTTTCCAACTACCAGCTTGATTTTTATGTGGATAATAGCTGGTCGTGGCTTCCGTGGAACTGGCTGGACGGCATTGGAAAATCGGTGCAGTACGGGCTTTACTGTATCACAAATTTTGTCTGGACAATCAGCCTGTATCTTAGCAATGCCACAGGATATGTGGTGCAACAGGCGTATAAGCTGGACTTTATCAATGACATGGCAGACAGTATCGGGAAAAGTATCCAGACACTTGCCGGAGTGACCGAAAACGGATTTTCCAGCAGTGGATTCTATGTGGGATTCCTGCTCATTATCATTCTGATTGTAGGTGTTTATACCGCCTATACAGGGCTTCTCAAACGGGAAACAAGCAAGGCACTTCACGCCGTTATCAACTTTGTGGTGGTGTTCGTGCTGTCCGCTTCATTTATCGCCTATGCTCCCGACTACATCAAGAAGATAAATGAGTTTTCATCAGACATCAGTACCGCTTCACTTGACTTGGGAACAAAAATCATGCTCCCTAATTCTGACAGCGAGGGCAAGGACAGCGTGGACTTGATACGGGACAGCTTATTTTCTATTCAAGTGGAACAGCCGTGGCTACTTCTGCAATTTGGCAACAGCAACGCAGAGGAAATCGGGACAGACCGTGTCGAAGCTCTCGTATCGGCAAGCCCAGAGGACGAGGACGGCAAGACCAGAGAGGAAGTCGTGAAAACAGAAATCGAGGACAACGACAACAACAATCTGACGATACCGCAGGTCGTGAACCGTTTAGGCATGGTGTTCTTCCTACTGTTCTTCAATTTAGGGATAACGATATTTGTATTCTTGCTTACGGGCATGATGTTGTTCAGCCAGATACTTTTTATTATCTTTGCAATGTTTTTACCTATCAGTTTTCTACTTTCCATGATACCGAGCTATGAAAGCATGGTAAAACAGGCAATCGTGAGGGTGTTTAATACCATAATGACACGGGCAGGAATAACGCTCATTGTAACGGTGGCGTTCAGTATTTCCAGTATGTTTTATAACATCTCTAAGGAGTACCCGTTTTTTATGGTGGCGTTCTTACAGATAGTGTGTTTCGCAGGTATCTTTATCAAGTTAGGCGACTTAATGAATATGTTCTCTTTGAACGCTGGCGACAGTCAAAACATGGGACGCAGGATATTCCGCAGACCGTATCTGTTTATGCGACATAGGGCTAGGCGTATGGAAAGACGGCTTGCTGGTGCGGTTACTGCTGGCGGTGTTGCTGGTGCGGTGGCAGGTAGCACGATTTCAAACAGAAAACCGACAAGGAACACAGCCACAAAAGACAGTCGGGGTAATACATCTTCCAGCATGGGACAGCGTGCAGGCTCAAAGGTGGGTGCTGTCTTAGATACGAAAAATAAAGTGAAAGATAAGGCAAACGCTGTCAAAGAGAATATCAAGGATATGCCGACACAGACCGCTTATGCGGTGTATTCCGCAAAGGAAAAGGCAAAGTCCAGCGTGTCCGACTTCAAGCGTGGCATGGTGCAGGAACAGCAGTCCAGACAGACGGGACGCTTGGAAAAGCAGGAACAGCATAGACAGAATATCGCTGATAAGCGTATGGAGCTTCAAAAGGCACAAGAAGCAAGGCAGGCACAGCGAAAGGCTGACGGATCAGCGACAACGGGAGCTACCCGTCCCCATGAGCGACCAGCCACAGCTTCAACCATTCCAAAGCCGAGTGTTGAAAAAACGCAGGAAGTGAAACGTCCTGCCATAGCTCCAACTCCGAAAGCAAGTGAGCCAGTCAAGACAAATGTTATCAAAGAGCGTCCGTTATCTTCTGGTGCTTCTGATAGAAAAGCGACCCAGTCGGCACAGCCAGCACATAGGCAGAATGTAGAAAAAGTAGTATCGCAGGAAACACGCCAGAATTACACCAAAGACCGCAGGACAAAGGTTCAGCAGACGCAGAGCGTCCAGAAGAACCAGCAGACCACAGAGAAAACTCGTAACCTTGTAACGAAGAAAGGACAGAAGAAAAAATGAAACTGAAACATATCGCTCTCATTAGCAGTCTGTTTCCTATTCTCTTTTCTCTGGTGCTTTTCTTTGGTGTCTTGATTAGTGCGGACAGCGACGACGAAAACAGCAATTTTTCTTCTGGCATTACGGGTATGAACTTATCCGCAGAAGTCTTGAAACATCAGCCTATGGTGGAAAAATACGCCAGAGAAAACGGTATCTCCGAGTATGTCAATGTACTGCTTGCTATCATTCAAGTAGAAAGTGGCGGTACGGCAGAAGATGTTATGCAGAGTTCGGAAAGTCTTGGCTTACCGCCCAACTCTTTAGATACGGAAAGCTCAATCAAGCAGGGGTGTAAATATTTTGCGTCCCTGCTTTCTTCCTGCAAAAATCAAGGTATCGACGATTTGAATGTAGCGATACAGTCCTATAACTATGGCGGTGGTTATGTGGGATATGTGGCAGGAAAAGGAAAGAAACATACCTTTAACCTTGCAGAGAGCTTCGCCCGTGAGAAATCGGGTGGAAAGAAAGTAACCTACACCAACCCGATAGCCGTTGCGAAGAATGGGGGCTGGCGGTATGGCTATGGAAATATGTTCTATGTGGAATTAGTCAATCAATATCTGACCGTGGCACATTTTGATAATGCGACGGCACAAGCGATTATGAATGAAGCGTTGAAATATCAAGGCTGGAAGTATGTATATGGTGGCAGTAACCCGAACACTTCCTTTGATTGTAGCGGACTTGTGCAATGGTGCTATGGAAAAGCTGGTATCTCTTTGCCGAGAACAGCACAAGCACAGTATGACGCAACCCAACATCTTCCACTCTCGCAGGCAAAGGCTGGGGACTTGGTATTTTTCCATTCCACCTATAACGCTGGTTCGTATGTAACCCACGTCGGCATTTATGTAGGAAATAACAAAATGTACCATGCAGGCGACCCGATAGGATATGCAGACCTAAGTAGTAGTTACTGGCAACAGCACTTAATCGGTGCAGGACGAGTAAAACAATAGAAAGGACTTGAAAATATGTTTAAGAAGAATAAGAAACAGACAGAAAATATCAAAGAAAAAAAGGTGCGTACTGTCAAGGTAGGCACACATAAGAAAACCGTGATTGCGTTGTGGGTGGTGCTTATCGCAAGCGTGAGTTTTGGGGTGTATAAGAATTTTACGGCTATCGACCAGCACACGACCCATGAAAAAGAAATCATTGAACTTCGCTTGCAGGACACCAACGGGATTGAAAATTTCGTGAAAAACTTTGCGAAATCCTATTATACATGGAGTAACAGCAAAGAAGCGATTGAAGCAAGGACGCAGGCAATCAACGGTTATCTGACAAAGGAATTGCAGGACTTGAATATAGATACCATTAGAACCGATATACCGACCAGCTCCACGGTTACAGATGTGATTGTGTGGAATATCGAACAGTCGGGAACGGACACTTTTTCTGCTACCTACGAAGTAGATCAGCAGGTAAAAGAGGGAGAACAGACACAGGCAGTCACAGAAAACTATACCGTGACCGTTCATGTAGATAAGGACGGTGCAATGGTCATTACCCAGAATCCTACCCTTGCTCCGGCGGTACAGAAATCAAAGTATGAACCGAAAGTACAGGAAGCCGATGTCAGTGTCAGTTCCGACACAGTTAAGGACGCTACCGCTTTCTTGGAAACATTCTTTAAGCTCTATCCGACAGCTACGGAAAAGGGACTTGAACCCCTACTAACAGAGTCAGAGTCTGCTGTGCTACCCTTACACAAACCCGCTATGAAGTTGTGTTCACTCCGCAGCGAACAGATATTATTATACAGAAAAGCGTGATTTTGTCAACCCCCTTTTTTATTTGCCCTGCACGGGCCGGATATGGTATACTGTGGGACAGGATGTTACAATTTTTGATACAAGGAGCTTTTTGCCATGATTTTTACCGTTCGTGACCTCGGGTTCGAGATCGGGCCTTTTTTGCTGGAAGGCTGGTGGGCGCTGGCTGCCCGGGCTGTCTGCGCCGCTGTCATCGTTTTTGCGGGGCTTCTGGTCGGCTGGCTGCTGCGCCGGAAGATCTTTCCCGCTCTGCTGGCCCGCAGCTGGCACTTTTCCGCCACGCCCATCCTCCTGCGCAGCTTACAGAGCCCTTTGGCGCGGATGGCCTTTTACAGCGGCCTGTACCTGGCCCTGACCAGCCTGCCGTGGGCCATTCCGGGCCTGACAAAGTTTCTGTTCACGGCCTATAAGATCGCAACGACCCTCCTGTTCTGCCAGGGCCTGTACAATGCTTCTGAGGTAGCCGACCTGCTGCTGGCCTCCTGCAGCCCGGAGATCCGGAGCAACAAGACCCTGCGCTCCCTGCTGGACACTACTTACAAAGTGCTGGTCATCATTCTGGGCATTGCTACCTGCGCGCAGATCGTCGGCTTCCCCATCGGCAGCATCGTAGCCGGTGCCGGTCTTGTGGGCCTGACCATCTCACTGGCCGCACAGGAAAGCGCCAGCAACCTGTTCAGCGGCATCGTCATCCTGCTGGACAAACCCTTTTCCATCGGCGACTGGATCACCGTGGGCAATGTGGAGGGCGAGGTCATCGATATCAACTTCCGCTCCACCCGCATCCGCTCCATGGACCACAGCGTGGTCATTATCACCAACAGCCAGATCTGCGCCTCCACTGTCCAGAACGCGGCCCTGCGCACCATGCGGCCCTATAAGTTCACACTGGGTGTCACCTACGGCACTACCCGTGCCCAGCTGGAAAAGCTGATGGCTGACCTGCAGGCCATGCTGGACAACAGCCCTTACACCAACAAGGGCACCAACATCGTCCGGCTGACCAGCTTTGGCGATTCCAGCATCAACATCCTGATCTCGGCCTACCTGACCACCAACGTCTATGCCACCTTCCTGCAGCAGCAGAATGATCTGAACCTGAACATCATGGACGTGATGCAGGCAGACGGCGTAGACTTCGCCTTCCCCTCCACCAGCGTCTACATCGAAAAGAATTGAGCATACCAGAACGCCCCCTGTGTGCCTGCTGCGGCGCACAGGGGGCGTTTTTATCATGCGTTATTCCCGGGTTCTGATCTCGATCGTTCTGCCGCCAAGATCCTCATACACGCGGTGGGAGACGGAGAGTACCGTGCGGCCCGCGGAGGCACGGCGCAGAGCCTCCAGCACGCGGGCCTCCGTTTCGGCATCCAGATTGGCGGTGATCTCATCCAGCAGCAGCACGGCGGGATCTGCGGCGGCGGCACGGGCAATGGACAGCAGCTGCCACTCGCCCTGCGAGAAGAGGCCCTCGGTACAGACGGTGTCATAGCCCTCCGGCAGAGCCCGGATGGCAGCATCGATCCCGGCCAGCGCGGCGGCATCCCTTGCCATTTCCCCGGTGATCTGCGGGTCTCCCAGCGTGATCTGCTCCAGCACGGTGCCCGGCACGCGGGAGAAATGCTGTTCCACACAGCCGATGCAGGTGCGGCGCTCCCGGTCGGTGATGTCCCCCACATTCACGCCGCCGATGGTCACCGTACCGGTCTCCGGCTGATACAGGCCCAGCAGGAGCTTGAACACGGTGCTCTTGCCCGCACCGGTGCGGCCCACCAGCGTGACCTGCTCCCCCTGTTTCACGGTCATGGAAAAATCCTTCAGAACGTGCCGTTCCCCATAGCCGAAGGTGACGTGCGCAAATTCCACATCGCCCCGGGCAGCCTCCCTGCGCGCGGGCGGGATCGTGCGCTCCGGCTGGTCGAGAAAGGCATCGATGCGCCTGACACCCGCCATGGCCGACTGGATGGTCTGGATCTCCATGCCCAGGCTTTCGATGGGGGCGAAGATGCGGGAGATGTAGTTGATGACGGCCACCGAAGTGCCCACTGACATACCGAACAGGGTCAGGAGTTGCGCGTTCCCCGAAGCGGAGAGCAGCATCACGATGCCGACCACAACGGCATTCAACAGCAGCACCACCGGCGAATAGACGGCATCATAAAAATTGGTGCGCTCCATGGCGGCATAGCTGTCACCGATGCACCGGTCATACCGGCGCTCCATGTAATCTTCCAGACCCAGCGCCCGGATGGTGCGGATGTTGTGCAGGGTCTCGGGCACCTGCCCGGAGACAGCGGCGACCGCGCGGCGGTTGTCCAGCTGCGCGGCCAGCATCCGCTTCTGGACATAACGGGTGAACACGGCAAACAGTGGCAGCACCAGCAGCAGGATCAGCGCAAGGCCGGTGTTTTTCACCGCAATGACCCCCATGATGGAGACGATGCGGCAGGCATCTGCTGCCATGCTGATGATGCCGGAAGTGAACAGGGCTTCCACCGTGTCCACATCGCCCGAAAAGCGGGCGGCCACCTCGCCGGGGTTCTGCTCTGCCAGTGTACCGGCGGGCAGGCGGCTCAGCTTCCGGGACATCTCCGAGCGCAGGGCATGGGTCATCCTCTGGCCAAAGAGCACCAGCAGGCTTTCCTGCGCCGAGGTGAGCACACCTTCCAGTGCAAGGCTGCCGAAGTAGAGCAGCACGGCCAGAAAGGACAGCGGGAGGCCCGCGGTCAGACGGTCGATGACCCAGGCCAGCAGCAGGGGCGGCAGCAGGGATGCCGCCACCGAAGCTGCCACACACAGCACCGTGCCCACCGTGAGAAGGCGGTGCGAAGCCGCTGCCATCCGGACGGCAGCAAACACGCCGTGATCATTTTTCTTTTTCATGCGCCCTCTCCCCCTTTCAGGCCGGTCTGGCTTTCATACAGCTGGCGGTAGACCGGAACCGCTGCCATCAGCTCCTCGTGGGTGCCAACGGTGGTTCTGCCGCCCTCCATAAAGATGATCTGCTGCATCTGCGGAAAATGGTACAGCCGGTGGGAGATCAGGAACACCACCTTATCCCTGGCATACGCCTGCAGCTCGGCAAAGATCGCATCCTCGGTGCTGCGGTCCAGTGCCGAGAAGGGGTCATCCAGCACCAGCACCGGGCGGGGATGGGCCAGCGTCCGGGCCAATGCCAGACGCTGTGCCTGCCCGCCGGAAAGGCGGGTGCCGCCGCTGCCGATGACCGTCTCCGTGCCCTTTTCCATGGCCAGCACTTCCTCCTTCAGGGCAGCGGCGGCAAGCCACGGCATGGCATCCTGTTCGCTGCCGCAGAGAACATTATTCTGCACGGTGTCGGCGCTCAGTTCCGGGTCATGGCCCAGATAACCGACCGTGGCGGCGATCTGGCGCGGGGTCAGGGTGGAAAGCTCCCTGCCGCCAAAGCAGACCGAGCCTTGATAGGGCGCTTCGCAGAGGAATACGCGGCCAAGGGTGGATTTTCCGCAGGCGACCGGGCCGGTGATGCCGATGATATCGCCGGGGTGAGCCGTCAGGCTCAGGCCGGAGAAGACAGGCTCTTCGCCATAGGAGAAGGCGAGTTCTTTCAGCGTCACATCCTGTGCCGCCGGGATCTGCAGGGTATCCAGCTGCTCGGGCGTTTTCATCAGGGGTCTGATGCGCTTCCAGGAGACCTCTGCCTTTTGCACCGCGTTGAAGAGCTTGGCCACCTTGGAGGATTTGACCACCAGCTTGGTGAAACAGGAAAGGAAGGTGGTGAAGGCGGCGATATCCCAGCTGCTCCAGCCGGTGCCCAGCACATTCTTTGCGCCGAACCACAGGATGAAGAGGGTCCCTGCCTCGGATGCCGCCAGATAAAGCGGCGGCAGCGCGGACTGCCACACGTTGCTCCGCACGGCAGTCTTTTCGTAAAGGCTCAGGGCCTCCTCGTATTTTTCCATCCGGGCCTCCTCGCAGCCGTAGATGCGGTAGGTCACGGCATTCCGGGCACGGTCCAGCGTGGCACTGCTCAGGGCACCGGCGGCCTTTTTATAGGCCGCACCGGCACGCTGCACCGGCTTTTTCATCCCTGCCGCGCAGACATAGGACACCGGGGTAAAAAGCAGGCCCAGGATCGCCAGCCGCCAGTCGTACACCATCAGCATGACCGCATAGCCCGCCAGCGCCACACCGGTGTCGAACACCTCCGTGGTGAACTTGCGCATTCCCTCCACGCAGTCGTCCACATCGGCGATGGCCTTGGTCATCAGCTCACCGGCCCCCTCTTTTTCCAGCGCTGCCCGGCTCTGCCGCACCAGATTGGCGTACAGGATGCCCTTCATCCGGCGGTTGATGTTGTTGGCGAAGCGGCGCACATAAAAGCGTTTGATGAAGCGCGCCGCCTGCACCAGCAGTGTGACTGCAATGTAGGCCAGCACCAGCAGCGCCATTTGGGCAGCAGTCTCACTGCCGCCCAGGATATCCGCCAGGCACTGGGCCAACCGGCCCTCGAACCACGGCGCGGCCAGCAGACCGATGTTATAGACAAGGCCCGAAAGGGTCACAAGGAGCAGCGGGAGCCACTCCACCCTGAAATAGGAGAGGACCCGGTCCGGGCGGAACGATTTATCTTTTTTCATGGGGCATTTTACCTCCTGCGGGTGTTCCATTCAGTATACCACGGTACAAAAAGCATCTGGACAGCTTTGTTCAGAAAAAAACCATGACAGCAGGAACAAAATGCAAGATCATTGCAATGGTCACCGCTGTCATGGCGATCGGTTTTCTTTGTATGAAAAATGCTCCCATCGGCAGGATCTGCATTGCAGTGGTGTGGGTCTGCCATCTTCTGTATTTCACCTTGCGGGTCAAGACCATCAAGCCCACAGAGCAGACTCAGGAAAGTGCAGAATAGATCCCACCCGGGATACCATCAGATTGCGGACACCCATAGCCCGCAGGGAGAACAGTTACGTTCTTATCGGTTCACGAAATTCAGCGCCAGCACAAGCAGCAGCATGTGTACCGGGTAAAAGGCGTAGCAGGCATACTGGAACGGTTTGCTGTGGCAGCCTTGCCGCCCGCGATACAGCCAGATGGGCACCAGCGCCAGCAGCGCAAGCCCCTGCTGACACAGCTCAAACTCCATGCCGAACAGCCGGATGGGGTACATCAGCCCGCCCAGAAGCACCACGTTGATCCAGTACAGGGTCAGCACCTGTCCCAGCAGGCACCACCATTTCCGGCCCCGGAAAATGTAAAAAGCGAACACGGTCAGCACACCGGCACCGTAGTAATCTGTCATGCCCAGCGTTCCCAGCAGTGCCCCTGCTGCTGCCACTGCGGCGCACACCGGCAGCGAGACCCAGAGCTTTTGCTTTTTGCGCACCGTTTCCATCAGATGCACCCCCAGAAGCCCCAGCAGCAGCGTCCAGATCACGTTCTGGTGCACCGGGTAGAACCATGTCCCGCCATACATCAGATCAAAGGGCACTTCCGAAAGCAGTGCAAACAACAGCAGCCTCAGGACATAACGCTTCAGATTCCGGGTATGAAAGTAGCCTTCCACTGTCATAAATGCAAAGATAGGGAACGCCAGCCGCCCGGCACAGGTCAGCCAGTCCTGCGCCGGCAGAAGGGTCGCCCACAGGTGATCCATCAGCATCAGCGCCATGGCAATGATATGAAGCGCTGCTGCACTCAGGTCAATGCAATTTGCGGCAGTGGAACGAATCGGTTTGGTTGACATGATCATACCTCGTCTTTGTCTAAATTCAGTTGCTTTGTCTGGAATACGAACGACTCCCTCCAAGAATTGCAGCCCCGGCAGTTTTTTACCGCCGGGGCTGCAGCACTTCATCGCTTATCCCTCCGGTTTTGCACCGGCCATTTTGGATACGGCAAGCATCCAGGGCAGCTTCTACCATTTGCTCTGCCTGCAAAATGGGGGATGCAGTGCACCCGCCCCGCAGGCGGAAAAATGCTCCCGCAGCAGTCTGCGGGACAAATTCAGAAAGGGTGGCTTGCCTGCCTGCCCATGGAGACGTAAGCACGGTAGCAGGAATGCTGGAAAGGGCAAGGGACGGTTTCGGCGAAGAAACGTCTGGCGGTGGCGGAAAAGCCGAACGCAAGATTTTTTCAATGATGCTGGCTCGTAAGGTGAACCGGACCGAAACTTCCTTGCGGAACTGTGCAGCGTTATCGTTCATCTGCACCTGAACCGGCAGCCGCGTCCCCGGCGTTTGCCGCACCCAAAATGGCCGGTGGAGCGTTTATTCAGGCATTGGTGCTTTCCAGATAGGTCTCAAATGCTTCGGCAAAGCTGGCGTTCACATCAAAGGGGACTGCATAGTCCACCCGGGAGGTCACAAGGCACAGGTCGATCCGGTTGGAGGTCTCGTCCGCCTGCCGGTTCAGCTTGCCCAAAGCGGCGTGGATGACCCTGCGGTCATAGTTGATGGTGGTCACCCGCTTCACATCACAGCGGTAGGCGATCTGGTTGCCCTCTGCATTGAAACGGTAGCCGGTGCCGCCGCCGGAAAGCAGCTGCTCGGAGCTGCGCAGGTCGTTCATTCGCTTGAAGGTGCGCGCCACGCTCTGCCGCGCAGCGTTCAGACTGACCTCGCTGTCCATATCCATGTCCAGCGCATCCTTTGCCTTGCGGATGGCAGCGAACAGGCGGCCCTTCTCCTCCAGCAGATAGACCATGAACCGGGCAATATCGGTGATCTGCTGGGCATATTCAGTCTGGGGCAGGTCCAGGATCGTCTCGTCCTCAGCCTCTGCCATGACCTTGTGGCGCAGATAGGTGTTGGCCACATTCGTCACGTTGGAATCGCAGTCCAGAATACCCTGGGCCTCGTCCAAAAGGGCCTGCAGCTTGTTCTGATAGCGGAATGCTTCTTTCAGATTCATTGTATCCACCTCGTTTTGTCTTGTTCACTGTGCGTTCCCGCCTGTTTTTCTCTATTGAACCATATTTTCCGGCAAAGCACAAGCCGCCCACCCAAAAGTGCATCAAAATGCAAAGCGCCCCAACATGTTCTTTACTACACGTTGGAGCGCTATTTTCTGGAGCAGGATACGGGACTCGAACCCGCCGCCTACTGCTTGGGAAGCAGTCGCTCTACCGGATGAGCTAACCCTGCAGGACTGCTCCATTAGTGTAGCAAAGTGCAGCGGTTTTGTCAACAGTTTTTTCTGTCGGAACGCGGCAGGCGGAAAAAACTTGCTTTTTGCGCCAGTTGCTTTATAATGAAAGATAGATTATCACAATGGAAGGAATTCTACATGATCTTTGTGCCCATGCTGCACTATCTGCAGAACAAAAACTCATTCAGCGGCAACGAGGACGGGATGCGCTACCTCATCACCCCGGGCAAGCGCTCCGTCCCCGACCCGGACGGCGGCGAGGAGGCCAAAAAAGAAGAGGCCATCCTCACGGTAGATCTCTGGCCCGAGCCGTGGACGCTGGACAAGACCGACCCGGCCCTGCGGCGGCGGGAGATCTTCCCGATGACCGAGGAGGGCCGCACCGCAGTCGCCCAATATCTGAACGATGCCTACAACGCCGAACCGGAACGCTGGAGCGCCCACCCGTCCATCTTGGACTGCGAGCCCTGGACACCGCCCGCACCGGAACCGGATGCCGAAACACAACACTGAGGTGCACCATGATCTATCGACTGAAAGAATTCAAGGGTGACACCATCCCGGTGCCGCAGCTGGTCTTTTCCAAGCTGGGCATTGCGGAGGAATATAACGTCCGGGTGGCTCTGTATGTGCTGGCCACCGGCATCACTGACCCGGAGAAGCTCTGCGCCGACCTAAAGCTCCGCAGCAAGATGACCGCCGAGAGTGCCCTGTCCTTCTGGGCCGGTGCAGGTCTGCTGGAACGGTACGAGGAGAACGCCGCCCCGGGCGAGGAGCCCACAGCCCCTGCCCCCATGACCTGGAGCGAGATCGCAGCGGCCAGCCGCACCGACCCCATGATCTCCTCCCTCATCGACTGCGCCCAGACCAGCTTTGCCCGCCCGCTGACCCACCCCGAAATGGAAAAGCTGGTAAACTTCTATGTGCAGGAGGCCTTTGCACCCGAGACCGTCATGCTCTGCGTGGCCTATGTGGCCAGCCGGGGCAAGCGGACGATGGGTGCCGTCAGCCACGAATTGAAGGTCTGGCGGGCCGAGGGTGTGGAGACCGGCGAACAGGCCGACGCACACCTCCAGCTGCTGGCCCTGCGCGCCCAGCGGGAGCAGTACGTCAGCGGCCTGCTGGGCATTGCCGACACCGAGCTGACCCTTGGCGGGCGCAAGGCCATTGCCCGCTGGTACGAGGTCTACGGCTACGATGATGCCATGGTGCAGGAAGCCGCCGTGCAGGCCGGGCCCAAGCGGGATCTCTGGTACTGGAACAGCATCCTCAAGACCTGGAACGCCAAGGGCCTGCGCACCGTCCACGATGTGCGGGGCCCGGTGGCCGGGATGGGTGCCAGCCGGAACCTCCGGGTGGACCGCACCGAGCCCAGCGGAAACGATTTTCTCAAGAACGCTGCCCGCCGCCGTCCGCTCCGCAAAAAGACGGACACACCTGCAGAATAAGGAGCTTTTATGCGTACCAAACAGGAACTGTATCAAGCCGCCCTGCGCACGGTGGCTCTGCGGCGGCAGACTGCCCGCGCCAATGCCGAGGATGCCCGGCTGGAGGCGGAGGCCGCCATCCCGGCCCTGCGCCACGCTGAGGACGAGGTGCGGGTGCGGGGCATCCGCTGCGCGCTGGCAGGCGCTGCCGGAAAAGACCGCACCGAAGCCGCCGCCGCACTGAGCAAAGCCCGGCAGGAGCTCACCGCCCTGCTGGCCGCCAGCGGCCGCCCTGCGGATGCGCTGGAGCCCAAATTCACCTGCAAGCTGTGCCAGGATACCGGCAGCGTGCAGGGCCGCACCTGCACCTGCGTTCACAAGCTGATGCAGAGTCTGCGACGGGAGGAGATCGAGGCGCTGTCCAGCCTGTCTATTTCCAGTTTTGACACCATGGAGCTGCGGTACTACCCCAACACCATGGACGAGAAGCTGGGTGAGCCTGTCCGCACCTACATGGGCGGCCTGCTGGAGGATCTGCGCAGCTACGCTGAGGAATTCGACCACAACAGCGAGAGCCTGATGCTTTTCGGCAACGCGGGGCTGGGCAAGACCCACGCCGCCCTTGCCATTGCGGGCATCGTGCTGCAAAAGGATTTTGACGTGATCTACGTTTCCAGCCCAGACTTCTTCGGCAAGCTGGAAAATGCCCGCTTCGACTCCTCCGAGGATGCCGAGACCCTGCTGCGCACCGCCTCTGCTGCCGACCTGCTGATCCTGGACGATCTGGGCACCGAGTTCGTCACCCCCTACTTCATCACCACTTTTTACAGCCTGCTGAACAACCGCCTGGGAGCCGGTCTGCCCACCATCGTCACCACCAACATTGCGGATGGTTCCCTGCTGGAAAAGCGATACACCGAAAAGATCTCCAGCCGTCTTTCCTCCTTTGTCCCCTGCCTGTTTGCGGGCGAGGACATCCGGGGCCTGAAAGCGGCAGAGTAAGATAAGGAGGTTTCCCCATGAGCTTTGAGCGCACCACGCCCTGCGGCATGATCTCCGGCACGGCCTGCCAGTGGCCGGGCATTGCCGCTTACAAGGGCATCCGCTACGCCACCGCCGGGCGGTGGGAGTTCCCCGTCCCCATCACCCACTGGGACGGTGTCTACGATGCCACCCGGTACGGTGCCTGCTGCTACCAGCCCCGCGCCTTCTATGACGAAGCCGCCGCACCCGGAAAAGCCTTCTACTACAACGAGTTCCGCAAGGGCGAGACTTACACTTACAGCGAAGACTGCCTGTTCCTGAACATCTGGGCCCCTGCTGACGCAGCCCCCGAGGACAAGCTGCCGGTCATCTTCTACATTCACGGCGGCGGCTTTACCGGCGGCTGCGGCCACGAGAAACACTTCGACGGCCCCGTCTGGCCCACCAAAGGCTGCGTGGCTGTGACCATCAACTACCGGCTCGGTCCCATGGGCTTTGTCTGCCTGCCCGAGCTGGCTGATGAGGCCGGATCCACCGGCAACTATGCCTTTCTGGATCAGCTGGCGGCCCTGCAGTGGGTGCGCGCCAACATCGCTGCCTTTGGCGGCGATGCCAACAACATCACCATCATGGGCCAGAGCGCCGGTGCCATGAGCGTCCAGCAGCTCGTCCTCTCACCCATCACCAGGGGGCTGTTCTCCAAGGCCGTGATGAGCAGCGGCGGCGGCGTGAGCCAGATGCTGACGGCCAAGCCCGCTGAGACCCACTATCCGTTCTGGAAGCAGGTCATGGAGACCGCCGGGTGCAGCACGCTGGCCGAGTTCCGTGCCCTCGCCCCCGCCCAGCTGTTTGCAGCCTGGGATGCCGTCCGCACCCAGCCCCAGTTCAAGGGTCTGGGCTGCGAGCCTGTGGTGGATGGCCGTTTCCAGGTCAAGACCGGCCCTGAGACGCTGGCTGCCGACGAACAGCACCATATTCCTTACCTCATCGGCTTCACCAGTGAGGATATCGTTCCGCCCTATCTCTACCAGATGGCTCAGGACTGGTGCGCCCGGAACACCGACAGCTATGGCTGGTTCTTCGACCGCCAGCTCCCCGGTGATGACCGTGGTGCCTGGCATTCCAGCGACCTGTGGTACTGGTTCGGCACGCTGGCTCACTGCTGGCGGCCCTTCACTGAGAAGGACACCGCCCTCAGCGCTCAGATGGTGGATTACCTGACCAACTTTGCCAAGACCGGCGACCCCAACGGCGCAGACCTGCCCCAGTGGCAAACTGTTACCGCCCAGCAGACCGATTTTCTCCGTTTGGGTGAGGAGCTCACCCACATGGGCAGCGTAGATGTCCAGAAGCTCCTCTGGACAATGCAGAACGTCCCCGCCGTGGGGGAATAAGCCCCCGCCCGAATCACCTCAAACCCCAGAAAAAACAATATCCCCCGCTGCTGACGTGCCATAACACGCTTTGCAGCGGGGGATATTTTATGTTCTCTTCTTCAAATAATACCCAATGCCGATGGCATCTGCCAGTGCCCAGCCGATGGGCACACTGAGCCAGATGCCGGTAACCCCCAGCGGCAGGGCAAACAGCAGGATATTCTTTGTAATGGGTCCTTGGGTCAGACTGTGCTGCATGGGGATTATCTCCTCCTGTTTCTATCTCAGACATTTCAGCAGAATTTTGCGCGGTATTCCTTGGGTGTGCAGTGCTTGATCTCCCGGAAGGTCTTGATGAAGTAGCTGCCATCTGCAAAGCCGCACTCCATCCCGATTTCGCCCGTCTTGAGCCGGGTGGAGCGGAGCAGCTCGGCGGCCTTTTCCACCCGGAACTGCTTGACATACTGGATGGGCGTGATGCCCAGCATCTGCCGGAAGCTGCGCAGGCAGGCGCTCTCGCTCAGGGCCACGCTGGCCGCGATGCGTTCCACGGTCAGCTCCTCGGCGTAGTGCTCCTCCACAAAGCGGAGCATCTGCTTCATCCGCTCGCCGGCGATCTGCTCCTGCTGGGAGACCTTGGTCTTGCCGCCCACGCACTGGGTGCTCAGCAGCCGCAGCGCCGCAGAGAGATAATACCGCACCCGGTTCTCGTAATCAAAGGGCTCCACGGCAACCGCCTGCCAGGCTTCCCGCAGGCAGGTCAGCACCTGCGCCTGCCAGGGCACAGCCCCATCCAGCAGAAAAAACGCCGGGGCATCCGGCTGGAGCATGGGGCGGATGAGCTTCTGCCAGAAGATGGTGTCCATTCCGCCCACCAGCCGGGGGTGGAACACGCCCGAGTGGAGCAGGGCCTCCCCTTTTTCCGCCTGCTCCACCGCGTGGAGGATGCCGGAGTTCAGGAACACGCCCTGATTCGTCTGCAGGGTCACCCGGGTCTTGTTCACGTCCACCGTCAGGGGGCCTTTCATGGCCAGTATGTACTCAAACTCCTCGTGCCAGTGCCAGGCTACCGAATAGCTTTTCAGGTTCTCCGCGTAGCAGGCAATGGGGAACAGGGCGCTGCCATGCTGGACCATTTCCCGCCCCTCGCCATCGGCCACAACATCCTGCTGGAAGGTCAGCCCGGTAACGATATTGGCAGCAGAGACACAGCTTGTCTGAAACGCCATATTGAACAATTCCTTTCCGCAATACTTTGAACATTTTTTGTCAATGCCGATTTTGTTGTACAAATCGGGTGTTTTTGTTCTATCTATCGTGCCGGTTTCGTGGTATTATTTCATCAGAACCAGCAAGCACAGTATAACACCGCAGGGGGCGGAAAACAACCCCGGCGCGGCTTGATCCGGTTCCCGAGAAGCGTTCCCCACGGGCAGCCTGGCCCGGGGGATTCTTCCAGAATAAAACATTTCTTTGTGGGAGGTATTTTTATGCTTCGCATCCAGTATCTTGATAAAGACCGTTTCATGCAGCAGGTAGCCGCCAGCCGCGGCAGTGTGCTCCTGCACCTGGCCAATGGCGAGACCTGTGACCTGAAAAAGAACAGCGCCGCCACCGAGCTGTTCCAGATGATGGACGCTCCCTCCAAGGGCTTTGACATCTCTGTCACCGACCCTGCTGATGTCACCGGCTTCCTGCACTACATGCTCGAGGCCGGCCGCAGAGAGCGCGCCGCCTGCTGACCCTTCGACATTCTCCTTTTTTCGCATATTACAGCAATGTAAAACGCCCGCTCCGGGGTCAGAAGCCGGAACGGGCGTTTTACGTTTTCTCTTTTTCTGTTACAGGATGCACCGGCTGATGGCCCGTGCCACCGCCAGCAGCTCATCCTGCCCGATGAAGCCGAACTTTGCCTCGTGCTCATCCGCAAAGCAAACCGTCAGCTCCGAGGTCTGCAGCGGGTCACCGAAGCCTGCCGTCTTGATGCCGTAATGCAGGATCTTGCGGTAGGGCAGCACAAAGATCTCCTGCCGGGTGCCAGTCATCCCCTGCATATCCACCATAAAAATGCGGTGGGTGGTGAACACAGCCTGATCGCGCACGGTCTTGTAAGCGCCCACGATCTGCTCACCATCCAGCAGCAGCTCCTGCACATTTTTGCAGATCTCCTTTTCCTTGATGCGGATGAGGTTCTGCATCGGCTTGTCCCGAAATTCCATAACACACTCCCCTTTCGGCTTGTCCGGATGTTTGGTCAGCCCCATTGTAGCATCTCAGGCGGCAGTTGACAAGCCTTTGCGCTCCCTCTCGCCTTTTTGTTCCGGATGTGCTATACTGAGCAGGAACATCACAATCACCCGGGAAATGAGGTTTTGACCCATGGAGATCATCATCCATCAGGCAATTTTGCATGTGCTGGACACCACGCTGGACGCGCCGGTGCTCAGCGGCGGCGGCATGGAGCTGACTGCCGAAAAGACCGCCTACTTACAGAATCATATCGAAAAGCTGCTGGCCAGCGATGAGATCCGCCAGTGCCGCCCCCTGCCGGATTCGGCTTTCCGGAACGAGCTGGAACACAATCAGGATTTCATTGATCTGTCCTGCCGCATTGCGGGGGTGCTGTTCGATTACATGCACGCCCACACCACCATCCCCGGGGCGGACCTGGCCGTGGTGGATTTCACCCGGGACGGCGCGCCCTGGCTGGGCATCCTCAAGCTGAACTATAAAAACGGCTACACCCACTACACCGAGAGCGTAGACGGTGCGCCGTTCAACTCCATCATCCAGCAGCGGGCCTGCCTGCCCACCCAGAGCGGCAAGGT
>OHJY01000392.1_pt1 | contig 17848 bp, 18 predicted proteins | sample 1568681 | NCBI WGS metagenome assembly OHJY01 (sample SAMEA3879540, study PRJEB24766) | human gut metagenome | biome: human-associated habitat; feature: feces | place: USA | collected 1985/1987
AAAGCTTTTTCGCGCAGTCCTTGCAGAGATTGCCGTCCTCTAACTTGCGGTTGCCGAGAAGGCCGATCTTCTCGCCGCAGATGTCGCAGTACTTTTTATCAAACAAACCCATGATCTATTGCTCCTGTTCCTGTGTTTTTTGGAACGTCACCGTTCCCTCGCTGCCGTCTGTCAATGTCAGCGTCAGCGTTCCGCTGTCCTCGCCGTCCGATGCCTCGTGGCCGAAATCCTTGATTTTGCCGAGTGAAACACCGCCCGGCGTCACAAGCTCATGTTCCTCTACTTCAAGCTCCGTCCAGACGACCTTGCCCGGCCGGAGATAAGTAAAATACAGTGGAGACACCAAGACGGTCTCGCCGTCCGCGCGGAGAACGATGCCGCTCTCTTCGCCGATGTCGGCCTGCCAGCGGCCATCTTCACTTTCCCATGTTCCCTCCAGCACGGGCCAGAGTGCGTCGTTGTCCACATAGGTGTGGTCGCCGTCCAGCAGGAACGCGGCATCCGGATTTTCCATGCCGTTGCCCCCGTCCATGATCTGGTCTGTGACAAAGTGCTTATAGAGCCCGGAAAGGGCTAAACCCACGAGTATCCCCGCCAGAAGGATCCAGATCATCCGGCGCTTCATCCAACGATGTCCCCATCGTCAAAGGGATCGCCGCACTCGGGGCAGAACTTGGGGGGATGCTTGGGGTCGGCAGGCTCCCAGCCGCACTTGTCACATTTATACTGGGGGACGCCGGCTGGCTTTTTCGCGCCGCACTCGGAGCAGAACTTACCCTTGTTCACCGCGCCGCAGGAACACGTCCAGCCATCGTCCGCGACGGCGGGCTTGGGACTGCCGCACTCGGGACAGAACTTTCCGGTGGCGGTGGCACCGCAGACGCACTTCCAACTATCGCCCGCAGGCTTGGGCTCGGGCTTCTTGCTGCCGCAGTTGGGGCAGAAGTTGCCGGTGATGCCGCTCTGACCGCAGGAACACGTCCAGCCCTGCACTGCCGGAGCGGCCTGCGCCGCCTGCTGCTGCATCTGCATCTGTTGCTGCTGCATTTCCAGCTGCTGTTGCTGCATCTGTTGCTGCTGACCCATCTGGAAGAGGTTCTGCGCGTTCATGCCGCCGGCCTGACCGGCCATGCCCATGCCCATGAAGGCCATGGCGGGGCCCGCACCGGTGTTGGCGGCTGCCGCCTTCATCGCATCGCCCTGCGAGCCGACAAGATGCGCCGCCGCGCGGGTGGGATCCATGAAGGCTGCGTTGCGCTGCAGCTCCTTGATCATCTGCTCGTCTTCCTCGTTGGCCTTCACGCTGGAAACGCCAAAGGAAACGATCTCCATGCCGCGAAGATCCCGCCACTTGCTCGAAAGCTGCTCGTTGAGCGCGTCCGCCAGCTCCAGCGTGTGGCCGGGCAGGGCGGAGTAGCGGATGCCCATCTCGCTGATCTTTGCAAACGCGGGCTGAAGAGCGGTCAGCAGCTCGGTTTTCATCTGACCCGCGATATTTTCGGTTTTATAGTCTTCGCTGACGTTGCCGCAGACATTGGTATAGAACAGCAGCGGGTTTTTGAGGCGGATGCTGTACTCGCCGAAGCAGCGAATGCCGATGTCGATATCGATGCCCGCACGCTGATCCACCACGCGGAAGGGAACGGGACTTGGCGTACCGTACTTGTTGCCCGTCAGTTCCTTGGTGTTGAAATAGTAGATGCGCTGATCCTTGGGGGCTTCGCCGCCGAAGGTGAAGCGCTTGCCGATGTTTTCAAAGACGCTCTTCACGCTGTCGCCCAGATCGCCGGAGAAAATGCTCGGTTCGGTGGACATGTCGTAAGTATATTCGCCCGGCTCGGCGCACACATCGACCACCTTGCCCTGCTCCACGATGAGCATGCACTGGCCGTCCGCAATGGCGATCACGCTGCCGTTGGTGATGATGTTGTCGTCGCCGTGCTTGTTGCTCGAGCGGCCCGAAACCTTTTTCTGTCCCTTGACCGCAAGCACATCAGAAGGGATCGCTTCGCAATAGAAGTATTCCTTCCACTGGTCGGCCATCACGCCGCCCGCTGCACCCAACGCCGCTTTGATAAGTCCCATAATCGTTTCTCCTTTTCTCTTCTTGATCCAATCTTTATTTTATACTGTGCCGCAGGAGATCTTATGCCCAGGGATCCTGCGCCGCGGGAATGCGAATGCCGCTGAGAATGCTGGAATACTCCCACAGGAACCATTCGCCCGTGGAGGGCTTTTGCCGCAGCTTCATTGGCCGCGGTGCATCTGCGCCCGCCGTCTTCAGAAATACTCTGAGATATCCCGGCTCGATATCCTGCGGACGGGGATCCGGCAGAACATTCAGCACGTAAGGCTGCGCGGGAGTATAGCTGTTCGCCGGCGTAGCGCCTTCAAAATAGGCAAGCGGCAGATATTCCTTGCCGCGCAGCCGGTCGCGCAGGAACTGCGCATCGTAGGGCGTCATGGGGCGCGGGCCGCGCAGAATGTCCATGGCGGCTACGCCGGCGTCCTTGTCGGTCAAATACAGCTTCAGCGCGCAGAGGAAAAGCGCGCTGACCTGCTCCGGCGACTGCCGCGGCAGCGCCTCAAATTCCGCAAGCGTTGTGGGAAGTGTCTGCATCGTGATCTGCATGGTAAAATCGTTCCTTTCTTGTGGTCTGGCCCATCAGGGGGCGAAGCTACCGGCGGCGAGCCGTGCCGCCGGTTTTCATTAAATCGCTTCTTTTTCTGCCGCCCCGACAGGCGGTTCATGCTGAGTGGAAGTGTTCCCCGCCACAATGTCCCCGCGCACCTGCAATTTCCCGGCGCAGGCGGCACACATATCCAGATCCTCACAGATCAGGAAGCAGCGGTCGCACACAAGCCTGCCGCAGACGGGACAGCGGTTGAAGATCGCAGGGACTTCCGCCGCGGCCTTTTCCCGCGCCGCCACCCGCTCGCGCTCATAGAGCGCGCGGAGGATCACCTTCCGGTTCTCCGTTGTCGGCGCAGCGCCAGCCTTGGAAAAGCGAACGGAACTGCTGCGCCATGTTCTGCCGCATTCCTGACAGCGAACCAGGAAGCGGAATTCTTCCAGAGTGGAGCAATCACCCATTGTTTCCTTCATAACCCGATTCATGTTCAAGCCCTCCTCTCAGGCTGTCTCCCTGTGCTGCTCCTTTTTGTCTTTATCCTTATCAGTTTTTTTGGGGGAAAGATATAGGCCTAAGGCCTGTTTTTGGGGAGAAATGGCAAAAACATGACTCAGTCATAGACGAAATACACAGTGGAAAAACCATTCTCTTGTACATTCAGACAAGAACTGTGAAAGCGGCGGGGCAACGTTTCCGTTCCCCGCCGCCGACAGTCTTTTCCCGTCCCGCCGGTATTCCGCAGACGAAGCCTTATTTCAGCAGTACCAGACTGTCGATGAGCTGCTGCACAAGCTCATTGCTCATCGGCAGATTGGTGAAGGGACCGTCCTCCGTAGACTGGATCTCTACGTAGACGTCGTCGCCGTTATCCGTCTCATAAAACGACGCATAGTAGAGTTTGGTCGAGCTGTACGATTCGCTGCCCGTGATCTGCATGGTCTTATAGGTCACATCGTTGATGACGATGTCATCGCCGGGGGTCGTCACCAAGGAGCCGCTAAAGTCGTTCATGCGTTTGCATTCCGCCGCCGCGTCGTCCAGCGAATTGATCATTCTCTGCGTGGTCACCGTAACACGGACCGCACTGGACTTGCCACTTTCGGCAATATTGATCTCATAGGTGCCGAACTTCTCGTCGCTCTCAGATGTGTACCAGGTATACAGCTCATAGTCGAGCCCCTCCGGAACGTCTATCGAGAAGAGCTTTGAATAGATGGTCATCGGTCCGCTGCCGCGGTCGCCCTCGGTAAAGGTCGCCTCAGGTTCGCCCTCGATCTCGGCGTCATCGGGATCTTCGCTCTCGCCGTCCGGGTCGACCTCCTGCATCATTCCGTCGTCCGGCACGAAGCCGCCGTTGTCGTCCTCCTTTTTATCGCCGCAGGCGACGAGCGCAAGTGCCAGTGACAGTGCCAACAGCAAGGCAAGATATTTCTTCATAGTGAACTCCTTTCCATTCTGTTCTTTTTTTCCTGCCGCGCGGCTCTGTCCGCGCGGCTTCCGGCTGCCCCATTTCTATCAGCCTTTTGTGCAAAAAAATATAGCCCCAAGTCATGTTTTTGGCGAATCCTCGCAAAAACATGACTTGGGCATAGATAAAATGCACAACCAGCAACTCAACCGGTTGTGCATTTCAGCAGGTATATTAAATTCCTTGCAGCATGTTCTCCAAGCGCCCGCAGCGCTTGAGAACGTCAAGATAGGCTTTGAGCGCGTCGTAGGAGTCCACGCCGAGCTTACTGTAAATATGGCTGTTGTGCCCCTTGACTGTACCCGCGCTGATAAACAGCAGGTCGGGAATATCCTTAACGCCGTAGCCCTCGGCATAGTAACGCAAGATGATGCGCTCGGTACTCGTCAGCCCGCGCGAGCGGTCAATGAGTTCGCTGATGAGGTTCTCGACCTGCATTGGCAGGGCGTCGTCCGGCCGGCTCTCGCGCAGCTGGCTATGGAAGTAGGCGGTCAGTTCGTCGATCTCCCGAATGCCGGTGGGCTTCCAGTCCTGCTCGCTGCTTCTGGCAGCTTCCAGCCCCTGCGTGATGGGCATGACAAATCGGCGGGCAAGAACAGCTGTCAGCGCGAGCATTCCCGCAAGAAATGCGAGAGAACCAAGCGCCCAGCCGATGTGCGCGTTTTGCGCGCGGTGGCGGTAGCCGCTCTCCGGCACCAGTGTCACCGCCGCAAGCGGGTAGCCGTCCGCAAGCCGTCCGGGGACGATCTGATATTTGCCGAGATAGGTCGAGCCGTTCCAGGTAAAGGTATCGTAGTCGCGGCCGCTCTTGATCTTCATCGTACCGGAAGCGGAGAGGTTCGTTCCCTCCGCATTGCCCAGCATGGCCTTGTCAAGCAGCAGCGTATCGCCGTTCATCGGCGCAAGCAGCATGAGGAAGCTGCCGTAGGAGCTGGAAACCGTGCTGTGCGTTAAACTGAAGTAGAGGTCGCTCAGCTCCATGCCGCAGATGCCGCGCACATTTCCCGCGTCGTCCCGGACAGGGACGCACAGCAGCGTCACGCTCTCCCACGTATCGAGCAGCGGAATGCGCTCTGTCCAGAGGCAGCCGCCGGAGAGGCGGTCTCCCGTCCACGACATCACCTGCCGGTAGCCGGGAATGAGCGCGGTATTCAGCTCCGGATTCCATCGGTTGTGAAGCTGCAATCCGCATTTGCGCGCAGCATCCACCGTTCCGCGGAAATACGTCATCGTGCCGCTCGGCGGTACGGAGCGGAGGCTGGAATAGCGCAGGTAAACGCCCATGCGAGAGTTCTCCGCGTCGGGAAGCGATGTATTGGCGGTGGCATCAAGGCAGAAGTAAACGCCGCTGCACGTGCTGCCCTCCATGGCGGTTTTCATTGCTGGGATCATCGCTGTTTCCAGCTCCGCGATGAGTTCGGGATCGTCGTTCAGCGCATCAAAGGGAAGATTCCTTCTGGCAAGAAAGCTTTCCAGCTCCTCGCTGACATTTTCAGACAGCTCAATGCCGCGCGCGGTGAGCGCGTCCATTTGGGCGCTGAAGAGCGCAGCGGTGTTCTTCTGCTGCAGGGCCGTTGTTTCGCCGAACTGCCGTGCCGTGCGGGACAGAACGCCCGTTACGCTCAGCAGGAACAGTGCAGCGGACAGCGCCGCAAGCGCCATGCAGAGCCAATACAGCGTCAACCGGCTGCCGATGCTGTGGCCAAAGCACGTTGTATCGGTCGATTTTTGTCGATTTCTATGCGTCAGCATGGCGTCCCCTCTTTCTGCGGTTCGGTATCACTTGCCGTAGCTTCTCTCAAATTCTTCCAGCGTGGAGTGGACAAGCGCATCAAGCGCTTCTTCGCCCTGCTCCTGATATTGGGCCTGCCCCGCCGTCAAGCGCAGGCGCACTCCTTTTTCAAAGCGCGTTTCGAGGTCGAGATAATCCTCCCGCTGCGGCGGGGTGTAGAAGGTGTAGTCCTGCCGCATGCTCAAAAATGCCTCATAGAGCGAAACATACATCGGATCGTTCAGCGTTTCGATGGCGGCGGGCAGATAATTGTCGAAGCCCTCTTTCGTCACAGGCATGTAGCCAAGCGCCGTGACAAAGTCCACATTCCGCTCCGGCTCGGTCAGCCACTTGAGGAAGGTCATGCAGGCCTTTTCGCGCTCGGGTGTCGATTTCACGGTGCACAGGCCCGCACCGCGCTGCATGACAAGCTTTTCCCCGCCTTCGAAGGTAGGGCAGGGGAGCGAGATGATCTCGACCTGCTCGGTGCTGTTGTCAGGATAGGTCACCACATTGGAGTAGTAGAGGACGCTTGCCGAAGACGCAACCGACACGATGGCATCGCCCGTGCGGAGCGGCTCAGTCGCATAGCCGCTGCCGAGCCAAAGTCCGCCCGTCAGCGCGGCACGCGCGTAAGGCTCCCACGCATAGGTGAACGCAGGGCCAAAGGCAAGGCCAGTCTCCGTAAAGAAGTCCTCCCCCTTTGATTCCACCCCCACCTGAAAATAGTTGAAGTGATAGTCGTGAACGAAGAAGCACTTGCCGTCCGACCACTTTGTGTACTGCTGCGCAAGGTTGTAGAGTCCCTCCCAAGTAGAGAGATCTTCGATCTTCGCGCCCGTGGCGGCGGCAAAGCGGTCGAAAGCAGTCTTGTTAACGTACAGAATTTCCGTCGATTTGGCGATGGGCAGCACCGTAAGGCGGCCGTTCACCGTTCCCTCCTCCAGAAACTCCGGCAGAAAGGCGTCCAGCTCCTCATCGGAGAAATAGTCGCGGTAATCCACCAGAATGCTGTCGTCTGGCAGCGCCAGAACGGTCTTGGGATAGGAAATGAACAGATCCGGCAGCTCGGACGCACCGGGGTCACCGTAAGCCGCGGCAAGAACGCTTTCGTGAATGGTGTTGGTGTTGGAGACGCTGTCCACCCGCACGCGAATTCCCTGCTCCTGTCCAACGGTGCGGTTGAACTCCTCCACCAGCACGTTCAGAGGCGAGGTCACCTCGCCGCCGTAGACATGCCAGATCGTCACGGTGGTGGGTTCCGCCTTCTTTTCTCCACAGGCGGTAAAACTCAGCGCAAGGATCAGGGACAGCGCAAGCGCCAACAGCAGATATCTTCTTTTTTTCATAGATACGCCTCCTCGCTCAAGGGGAACGGAGATCTCATCTCCCGTCCGGTTTTTGAGAAATTCCTGCGCCGCAGCCATCAAAGACAGCAGACCTTCGCTCATGTTACACGCCGCTATCAGCATTTCTCATAAGGGATCGCACCGTGATAAGAACCAATTTGAAAGCTGTAACTCTCTTCCGCAGGCATAAAAAGTATTTGTACTATATCACTACAAATTGAAATTGGGAACCACAACTTTAAAAAAATGTATGATATGATTCAATGTGAAATAATGATCCCCTCTGTCCCCATTTCATTCTCCGCCGCCTTCGTGTTGACATTTGCCCCCCGTTATGTGACACTATGGGAGAACACGACGCCTTGACAAGGAGATCTTTTATGAACGCAGCAACTGTTTTCGCCCGCTTTGCGGAGCTTTTCCCTGAATCGAACCTCATCGGTCTGCTGAGTCGGTACGGCGGCGACGCGGACGATATTTTCGAAGCCATTCAGGATCAATATGATGCGCACGAGCAGGAACCGCTCGCCGGCCTTCTCGGGATCAAGCCCGCAAATCTCGACGACTTTGCCCGCACCGCCTACTGGGAACTGATCGATGAGATCCGTATAAGATACCTCTCTTCCCTGACGCGCGATGAGGCGGCCAAAATCATCGAAGCGTCCGACGGCTGCATCACACACCCCGAGAACGATGACATCGACTGGAGCACGGACGAGTTCATCAACGACTGGAACGCACTGCACCGCGGCGAGGAAGCGATCGCGCGATAATACAAAGGAGGAAAACGATGAAACCATCTTCTTTTCTGCACTTTGCCGCCTTTGGCGTCAAGACGATCCTGCTGCGAAAAAAAGAGCCGATCCTCGGGACGGTGATCTTGACCGACAAATGCAACCTGCACTGCAAACACTGCTCGGTCAATAATATCACGGCAGTCGTCCATCCATATGAACAGATCCGCCGGGAGATGCAGCAGCTCTATGATATGGGCGTGCGCATCCTCTTCTTCTGCGGCGGCGAGACCTTCCTCTGGCGCGATGGCGAGCGCACGCTGAGAGAGCTGGTCATCGAAGCGAAGGCCATAGGCTTTCTCATTGTGAATGTCGTGACGAACGGTACGCTTCCCATCGATCTTCCGGAAGCGGATCTGATCCTTTTGAGTCTGGACGGCGACAGGGAGCGCCACAATGAGATCCGCGGAGATACCTATGACACCATCATGCAGAACATCGTGAGCGCGAGCGCGGACAACATCTGCTTCTACATGGCGATCAACCAGATCAACAAGGATCATGTGCGCGATGTGTGCCTTGCCGCGCGCGACACAAAAAATGTGCGGGCGGTGTCCTTTAATTTCCATACACCGTACCCCGACACGAGGGAGCTTGCCTTGAGCAAAGAAGAAAAGGCCGCCTGCTGCGATGTGATCGCGCAGATGATGAAAGAGGGCGCGCCGGTCTTTAACCTGAAAAGCGCCTTCCCCTATCTCATCGAGAACCGCTTTCCGACGCCCTGTCACCAGTGCGTCGTGATGGAAAACGGAAAACTCTCCACCTGCGGGCGCTGCATTGACGTGCCCGGCCTCTGCGAGCAGTGCGGATACTTTTTTGTTGCGGAATATACGCTTTTGTTCCGGGGCAATCCCAAGATCATCTTCGAGATGCTCCGCACTTACTTGAAATATATTTAGGAGAGCGCCATGCACTTTTTTACGAGCTTAACTCGAATGTGGCTCACGCGAAGCGTGCAGCCCTTCACCTTTAGAAGAGAATATGATCAGGCGCTGCCGTTTGCGGAGTGCGAGAGCCTGGGGCTATATGTCCATATTCCTTTCTGCAAGAGCATCTGCAATTTCTGCCCCTACTGCAAGGTGCGCTATTCCGCAAAGCTGTGCGACCGATATATTGATTCTTTGATTCAGGAAATACATCTTGTCGGCGGGCAGTATCCGGGGCGGAAAAAGGCAACCAGCCTGTATTTCGGCGGTGGAACGCCCGCGCTTGCGGAGAATCGTATCAAAGAGATCATAGATGCGCTCGGCGAGCACTTCGTCATCACCGAGGGGATCGGACTTGAGCTTCACCCCGACAATGTGACGGTCGAGACGCTGCAAACGCTGAAGGAAGCGGGCGTGACAAAGATCAGCATCGGCATTCAGTCTTTTTCGGACAAGTATCAAAAAATTCTCGGCAGAAAGACAGTCGATACCGTGGCGATGGCGGCGGCTCTCGCGGCAGTCCCCTTTGAAACAGTTTCAATGGACTTCATCTTTGCCCTGCCGGGGCAGACCTTTGAAGATCTGCGCGCCGACATCGACGCGGCCTTCTCACTGGGGGCGAATCACGTCGCCATCTATCCGTTTATCGACTTTACCTTTACGGACAGCAGCGTTGCGGCAATGCCCAAAAGAGAAAAGCGGGAACTGCTGGACGTCATCACGCGCTACTGCATGAGCCGGGGCTATCCGCGCAGTTCCATCTGGACCTTCTCAAACAAGCCGAACGCAAGCTACTCGTCCATGACCCGGGATAACTTCCTCGGTTTCGGCTGCTCGGCCACGAGCCTTTTCAAAGAGCAGTTCAAGATCAATACCTTTGATGTGGACTCCTACTGTGAGAGAATCCGCTCCGGCCGCCTTGCGACCGCGCTGACGCTTCGCTTCACGAGGCGGCAGAGAATGGTCTACTGGCTGTTCTGGACGGCGTACAGCACAAGAGTGAACGCCGATGACTTTGAAGCCTTCTTCGGCGTGCCGCTCAAGAAGATGTACGGAATGGAGCTTTGGCTTGCAAAGCGCCTCGGCTTTGTCACAGAGCATGGCAGCACATACGAAATGACGCTGAAAGGCGCGTTTTTCTATCACTACTACGAAAATTTTTACACGCTTTCCTATATCGACAAGATGTGGGGCATCCTGCGCGAGGAAGCATTTCCCGAATCCATCGAGCTGTAAAAAACAAACCGCCTGCGCCCAAACGCGGCGCGGGCGCTTTTCGGACGCCTGCCCCTTTACAGCAGCCGTTTCGCGGCATATAATTGACAGAAATCGCAAGCTGCGCGAAACAGAACGAGAAAGGAAGATCGAACGATATGCCCTGTACAACTGTGCTGGCCGGCAGGCTGGCGACCAATGACCGCTCGACGATGATCGCCCGTACGGACGACGGTCATTTTGATGAGAAAAAGCTGATCGTGGTCGAGCCCGACCAGCAGCCGAAGATTTATAAAAGCGTAGAGTCCCACGTGGAGATCACACTGCCGGAGAACCCCATGCGCTACACGTCCTGCCCGAGCGTGGATCCCACGCACGGCATTTGGGCCGCGACCGGCATCAACGCCGCGAACGTCGGCATGACCGCAACGGAGACCACGACCTCAAACCCGCGTGTGCTCGCAGCCGACCCGATGGTCGAGCTGCAAAAGGCCGAGGACGGCAAGGAGGAACGCTGCGGCGGCATCGGCGAGGAAGACATCGTCGTTCTCGTCCTGCCCTACATTCATTCTGCGCGCGAGGGCGTGCTGCGCCTCGGCTCGCTTCTCACGCAGTACGGCACCTATGAGTCCAACGGCATTGCCTTCAACGACGAAAACGAAGTCTGGTGGCTGGAGACCATCGGCGGCCACCACTGGATCGCAAAAAAGATCCCCGAGGATCGCGTCGTCATCAACCCGAACCAGTTCGGTATGGATTCGTTCGATCTGGAGGACGCCTTCGGTGCGCAGGAGTCTCACCTCTGCTCGGCGGACCTCAAAGAGTTCATTGCAGAATATCATCTGGATCTGAACCAGAACGGCAAATTTAACCCGAGAGATATTTTCGGCTCGCACCGCGATATGGATCACATCTACAACACGCCGCGCGCATGGTTTATGGGGCGCTTTCTTGCGCCGCACACCTACCGCTGGGACGGCGAAAACGCGGACTTCACGCCCGAGAGCGACGACATTCCGTGGTCGTATGTACCGGAGCGCAAGGTTGCTGCCGAGGATATTCAGTACCTGCTCTCGTCCCACTATCAGGGCACGCCCTACGACCCCTACGCAGGGCGCAGCGCGGAAAAGAGCGGCATCTACCGCCCCATCGGCATCAACCGCACGGGTGTAACGACGATCTGCCAGATCCGCAGCGACGTGCCTGACGCGATCAAGGGCATTGAATGGGTGTGCTTTGGCTCCACGACATTTTCCGCATGGCTGCCGGTGTATACGAACGTGGCGCAGATGCCGGACTATTTAAGTAAGGTGACGCTCGACGCCGAAACGGACAATCTCTACTGGGTCAGCCGCTTTGTCGGCGCGCTGGCCGACAAGTGCTACGGCTCGTGCATTCAGAGTGTCTGGGGCTATCAGGACGCGGTGAATATCCGCGGCCGCCAGCTCATCCTCAAGTATGATAAGCTTATGCGCGAGAGCGGCGATTTCACACTCACCGCGCAGGCGAACGACGAGCTTTGCGCCATGGCGCAGAAGGAGAGCACACAGATCCTCAACAAGGTCCTGCGCAGCGCCAGTGAACAGATGAAGAACGGCTTCAGCTTCGCCGACACCTGCGTCAACAAGTGATAAGCGGCATCGCTTCACCAATGGAATCAAAAAAGCAGCCGCGGCAATTTTTGCCGCGGCTGCTGCCAAAAGAAAGGAATCCGATATATGGGAATTCATCATGTAAAAAGTCTTGACCTGCACGCCAAGTGGCCCTGCGGCGAAAAGGATCTCATCACGGACGTGCCGGGGGTATTGGTCGGTCATACCACGCTGACCGATCCGGCGAAGGATATCCACACGGGCGTAACGGCAGTGCTTCCACACGGGGGCAATCTGTTCCGCGACAAGGTCATGGCCGCCTGCGCCGTCATCAACGGCTTTGGCAAGAGCATCGGCCTTTTGCAGGTGCAGGAGCTCGGCACGATAGAGACCCCCATCATTCTGACCAACACGATGAGCATCGGGACCGCCTATACGGCCCTGTGCAAATACATGCTGGAACAAAATCCTGACATTGGGGTGACTACCGGCACCGTCAACTGCCTTGTTACCGAGTGCAACGACAGTTCGCTCAACGATATCCGCGGCATGCATGTGCAGGAATCGGACGTCCGCAATGCCATTGAAACAGCAGCGCAGGATTTTGCCGAGGGCTGCGTCGGCGGCGGAAACGGCATGCGCTGTCTCGGGCTCAAGGGCGGTATCGGCTCCGCTTCGCGCGTGTTGGAGATCGACGGCGCAAAATATACGGTCGGTGCGCTCGTCATGTCAAACTTCGGAGCGCCCGGCAACCTTGTGATCGGTGGTCAACATTACGACACAAGCAAGGCCCACGTCTCCGACGCGAAAGACCGCGGCTCCATCATCATGATCCTGGCAACGGATATCCCTCTTTCCGAGCGGCAGCTCGGGCGCGTGGCCAAGCGCGCTATGATCTCGCTCGGGCGCGTGGGATCGTTCTGCGGCAACGGCAGCGGCGATATCGCGATCGCCTTCACCACGGCCAACCGCATTCCGCATGACAGCGACCACGATATTCTGACCTGCCGAATGTTTTACGATGAGAGCATCGACAAGGTGTTTGAGGCCTCTGTTGAAGCGGTCGAGGAGGCGATCATCAGCTCGCTCTACCACGCCGAGACCACGCACGGCATCCGCGGCAAAACAGCCGTCAGCCTGCGAGACTTCCTTAATCATTGACCCTTGCCGCCCTTCACCGTTCCTTTTCACTGCGCCCCGCAGCCCGCTGCGGCAATCCCCTTTTCGAGCCAATCGGAAGGGCTTTGAATGAAAAAAACGGCATGCACTTCTGCCACGGTTCAAGCAAGAAGTTCTTTCTTTCGGGCTTTGTAATAGAATAGGCCCGTCAGGTCTGCCAAGGCCCAGCCGATCGGGACCGACCACCAGATGCCGATGACGCCGATAGCAGGGATCGCGGACAGCAGATAGGCAAGCGCGACACGGGTGCCCAACGAGACGACCGTAAGCACCACGCTCATGCCCGGTCTCCCCAACGCACGATACAAGCCATAGAGCAGGAACAGGCAGCCGATGCCGCAGTAAAACGCACCCTCGATGCGCAGATACCGCACGCCTTCCAGAATGACTTCCGTTTCTCCGGCGTCCACAAAAATCGCCATAAGAGGTCTTGCAAATACGAAGACGAGCGCGGATATGACCACACAGAAGGCCATGGAAATGCACACGGCGCTTTTCAGCCCCGCGCGTATCCGTTCGCTCTCTTTTGCGCCGTAATTCTGCGCGATAAAGGTGGAAAAGGCGTTGCCGAAGTCCTGCACCGGCATATAAGCAAAGGCATCGATTTTCACAGCGGCGGCAAAGGCGGCCATCACAATGGGGCCGAAGCTGTTGACCAGTCCCTGTACCATAAGGATACCGAGGTTCATGACCGATTGCTGCACGCAGGTCAGCGTGGAGAAGGAGACAATCTCCTGAATACGTCCGCGCCGCAGGCAGCAGAGCTTCCAGATCGAGCGCACCTGCGGGAAGCGCGCAAGGGTGAAAACGGCGATCCCAATCCCCGAAACATACTGAGCGATCACCGTTGCCTCCGCGGCTCCGGCAACGCCTCTATTTAACCCGATGACAAACCAGAGATCGAGGGCAATATTCAGCACAGCGGAAACAGCCAAAAAGCCCAGCGGGATAACGGAATTGCCGATTGCCCGCAAAAAAGAGGCAAAGTAGTTATAAAGGAAAACAGCGGGAATGCCCATGAAAATCACAAACAGGTATTCGCGCATATCGCTCCACACCTCGGCAGGAACCCGGAGGAAGGTGCGAAGCCCGTCCAGGCAGGCAAACGATAAGATGTTCAGAAATACGGTGACGAGCGCGATAAAGAAAAACGATGCACAGAGGTTCTCGCAAAGGGCCTTCTCATCCCGCTGCCCAAAGCGCATGGAAAACAGTGCGCCGCTCCCCATGCACAGGCCGAGGATGATGGAGGTCAGAAAGGTCATCAGCGTAAAGGCTGAGCCGACCGCTGCAAGCGCATCGCGCCCGAGGAATTGCCCGACGATCAGCGTGTCGGCGATGTTATAGCACTGCTGCAACAGATCCCCCAAAATCATGGGAATGGCAAACAGCAGCATCGACTTGGTGACAGGGCCTCGTGTTAAATCGCGCTTCATGACGCGCCTCCATATCTTAAGCAATAAAGTGCAATTTGGGAATATTATAGTGCGATGGAAACACTTCGTCAATCCGGCTCACCGCCGCCCGCGAGGAGGTGCGCGAGGGAATGAATGATGAGAAATGCAAGAAGCTGCTCCGTCTGCTGGACGCACAGAATATATTAACTGGAGGAGGCCACGCTGATGAGCTTCACGGCAGGCTTTAAACTGGCATGGGGCGTGGCCGGAGAACCGGGAGCACCTTACTCCTACGACACCGATGAAGAACAAAAGGTGCAGGATACGCATTCAACGGAGTAACAATACGCCATCAGCGGAATGGTTTTCTCCCCGGTGTTCACGCCATTGCTGACCATATAGGAAAAACCGTCTCAAGCATATTGCTTGAGACGGTTTTTGGCAGGCTTCTTCAATTCGGATATTTTTCTAAATTATTTTTTGATGATCGCGTCAGTCGTCTATCTCCGCCTCGTGCTTGAGAATGGCACCGGAGGCGGCGTTGATCTCGTAGCTATACTCCATGCCGCCGGACTTGAACTCGACCTCATAGACGAGCGTGCCGTCCTCGTCGTCCAGCTCGATCTCCATGTCATACGCTTCATTTTCGCTCACGCCTGCGTGGTTCAGGGCAATGGACTTCGCCTTGGCATGGCCAATGTCCTGCACTGCTCCGGACGGATCGGGCTTCTGATCAGAGGGCTTCGTTGTCTCATTTGGCGTGGAAGCGGCAGTCAGCAAGTTCTTCTGTCCGCTGAGCACCTTCCCTGTGTAGGCATCCACCAGATACTCAAACTCGCCCCATGCCGTTTGCAGCTCTACTTCGTAGTGTGCAGGGGATTCGTCGAGTTCGGGATCGACCTCCGCTGTAACGGAATCCACCGCCGTCGTTCCGGCATACTCCTCCGCAGCGGTGCGGGCTGCATCCATACCGATGGGCATGGCAGGTGCACCCGCTTCGGCAAGGTCCTTGAGCTCCTCGACCGAAAGCTTCGCCAGCGCGTCAAACTTGAGCGACGGGTTGATGGTGAGAACGCGGTTCACCAGCGCCGCCTTGCCGGTAGAAATGTTATTCTCCCGCGCCTGCTGTTCCCGCGCCGCGTCCTGCGTCAGCGTCTGCGTCAGAACAGCGGCCTTTGCTTCGCTGGTCTGCAAAACGCCGTCCACGGCGCTCGTCAGCTCACGCTGGAGCTTTTCCGCGCGGGCGGCGTCCTTGTCCTCCACCGAGATCATGATGGCAGAGGAAATGCTGTCGAGATAGCCGTTTCGCACGAGGCTGCCCACGATGGCATTCACCGCCACATCGAGCTTTGCACCCTTGAGATCCGCGCCGTTGCCCATATCCGCAAGGATAGCTTTCGCGTCCTCGTTGAGCGGCGTGCAGACGAGGACCTTTTCACTTCGATTCACCTTCAGCTCGATGCTCGGATTCACATCCAGCGACACCACGGACGCGACCGCGTTCGCCCGCTGGTAGAAGAGTCCTCCGCCGAGCAGCATTACCGCAAGGCAGGCGGCGATGAGCGATGTCCATCTTCTCTTTGTTGTTTTCTTCGTTTCCATGTTGATTACCGTTCCTTTCCGCGCTTCACAGCGGGAGAGAACGCCGCTCGCATCGTCCGGCGCGGTCTTTTCAAGCGCCGCAGCCAGTCTCTGCTCCATTTTTTCATTGGTCATCGGGCGTCATCTCCTTCCAGAAAAATTCGCATTTTTTTCAATGCTCTGTGATATTTCGACAGGACGGTGGGAAGCGGCAGCTCCAGCAGCGCCGCAATCTCCCGATGCTTCATGCCCGTGACCGCGTGAAGCAGCACCATGCGCCGTTCCTCGTCAGCGAGGCCTGCCAGCGCGCCTTGCAGCAGCGTGCGCTCATCGGCGTTCAAACCGCATTCCTGTGCGGGAATGGCGTCCCACTCCTCCTCGCTGAGCGCGGCATGGCGCTCCTCGCGCCGCAGGCGCATCAGACACAGGTTGCGGCATACGGTCAGCAGCCACCCCATCGGCGAGCCGGTGGGACGGTACTGCGCCGCGCAGTCCCACACCTGCACATAGACGTCCTGCGTGAGATCCTGCGCGTCCTGCGCGTTTTTGAGATAGGAAAGCGCAAGACCGTACACCGCTGTGCGTGTGCGCTGATACAGCTCCGCCAGCGCGTCACGCTCCCCGCCGGCAATGTGGAGCAACAACTGCTGCAGCTTGTGTCGATCCTCTGCCGGCGCATATTCGGTTGTCATCAGCATACTGAGCATGGGCTTTTTCTCCTGTCATCCATGTAATGCACGGAAAGGACGATTTATTGCACGGGATTTCTTTATTTTTGTGATTCTGTTTCTCAGCCAGTCGGAGATAAAAAAGTCACCATCTCTGAGCCTTGAGCATATCTGTCAGAGACATGTAATCCTTATCTTCGATGGTAGTAACCGTGATCTCAGCACCGTTTACAACGATTTTTCCATTCATCTGCTCTCGCCTCCCATTCAGGTCTTATCGTGGGTCAATTCTTTGAAAAGTCCCTGACAGCCCGCCAGCACATCCTGCCAAGTTGCCTCGAAATCGCCTGTGTACCACGGGTCGGCAACATCGCCGGGGCGGTCGGTGTAGTCCATCAGGAGGTGCAGCTTGCCGTCCGGATCGCCGCCGCAGATGCGCTGCATATTCTTGAGGTTCGCGCTGTCCATGCCGATCAGCAGATCGTATTCGTCGTAGTCCCGCTTCGTAAGCTGCCGCGCCGCGTGACCGCCGCAGGAAATTCCATGCTCGGATAGCTTGCCTCGCGCCGGAGGATAAACCGGGTTGCCGATCTCCTCCCGGCTGGTAGCCGCCGACTCGATATGAAACTGTGAGGCAAGCCCCGCTTTCTTCACCAAGTCCTTCATCACGAACTCGGCCATGGGGCTGCGGCAGATATTGCCCAGGCACACAAAAAGTATTTTCGTCATCGCACTTGTTCTCCTGAGATAGTTCTTTTTCTTCAGTATAGCAGGAAACTGCCTGCGCGTCGAGAGAAGAATGCAGCCACGGCTTTCGCCGCGCATGGCACCGCCATCTGCCGTGTGGGTGCCCCCCCCAATGGCGGCGTCCCTGCCGAAGTTGTGATCTGTCGTGTGACGATGCTGTAGAGCAGTTCTCAAAAGTGAGAACTGCTCTACATACACTTCATTCCGTATAATACTGCGCCTGTGCGTTCCAGAGCGCGTAGTATTTGCCGCCCCGATCGGCGAGCAATTCGGCGTGACTGCCCTGCTGAATGACCGCGCCCTCGTGGAACACGGCGATCTCGTCGCAGAATTTGCAGGAGGACAGGCGGTGGGAGATATAGATGGCAGTCTTATTGCCTGCGATCTCATCGAACTTACTGTAGATCTCCGCCTCGGCGATGGGGTCCAGCGCCGCTGTTGGCTCGTCGAGGATGATGAAGGGCGCGTCCTTATAGAGCGCGCGGGCAATGGCGATCTTCTGCGCCTCGCCGCCGGAAACCTCGACAC
>OHJY01000398.1_pt1 | contig 17711 bp, 14 predicted proteins | sample 1568681 | NCBI WGS metagenome assembly OHJY01 (sample SAMEA3879540, study PRJEB24766) | human gut metagenome | biome: human-associated habitat; feature: feces | place: USA | collected 1985/1987
GTCATCTTTGCTCCGGCGTGGTGCCGGTGACCGGACTCGAACCGGTACGCTGTCGCCAGCGGCGGATTTTGAGTCCGCTACGTCTACCAATTCCATCACACCGGCAGGTGCAAGAGCTATTATATGCGATAGCCGTCCCATTTGCAAGCAAAATTTTGCGCAGCAATGGTGAGAGTAAGGTTTACGAGGCTTTCATGATTGCCGGCAAGAGCGATCGGGCGAACTGCCCCGGGCATTTTTGGCAGAAATGGTAGCATTCCTTGCACTTTCGTGATAACCTTTAATAGAACAAATCGAAAGCTGACGAAAGGAGCGTAGCGAGATGAACAGTACGGTATTGATACTTTTTGTTTTACCGTTTTTGGCTGGAGCAATGATCAGATCAATGTTTCTGAAATGGAAAAGAGGATATATTTTATCGGGCATTTTCGCGCTGACATCGGCTGTTGTATGGCTTTGGACCAACCACCTTGCGGATCACGGAGTCGATGGCACTGTAATGCTTTGGGCTTTGATGGCGATTGAACTTGCCATTGGCTCGCTGATCGTTGGAGGACTATCACGTTTGATCAAAATAATAAAGCATCAGAAAGAAGCTGACCGCCCTTAAAGGAGCTTCCGCTTTACCGAACGGATCGGCCTTTTTCAGAATGAAAGAACACGCTTCCATAGCAATGCCCCGCCGTATGCACCAAATCATACGGCGGGGCGATTATTTTGTCTGGTTCGTTGTATTGCACCGGAACGCTTTCTGCTGCGAGCATCACACGTAGCGCTGGTTGATGACGTCGAACACGCCGCGCGTGGTGAGGCGCAGCGTCGGAATGACGGTCAGCGCCATGAACGAGAGCGTCATAAACGGGTCGACCCCGCGCGAAACGCCCAGCTTGAAGGCCTGCTCCTTGGCATTTTCCAGCGCCTCGTTGACTTCGATGAGCGGCGCTTCACTCATGATGCCAGCGATCTGGAGCTGCACCTCGCCGAGCACTTTGCCGCCGTCCATCACGACGATGCCGCCGCCAAGCGCGACCACGCGGTTGACCGCCGCGGCCATGTCCTCCTCGTTTGTGCCGACGACGATGATGTTGTGGCTGTCGTGCGAGATGGAGGTCGCTACCGCGCCGGAGGTGAGCCCGTAGCCCTTGATGTAGCCGATGCCGATGTGGTGCGTGTTCTTGTGGCGTTCGATGACGGCGATCTTCAGAATATCGTCCTCAACACTGATCTTTTCAGCGTAGCCCGCGTCAGTCGTGACGATCTCGCCCGGTACCATACCGAGCACGGCGCGCGGACGGCCTTCGATGAAGTCCTTCGCCTCAAGGTGCGCGACGTGGAACGTCTCATGCGAGCGCTTGACAAGGTGCGGGTCGATCTCGGGTGCTTCGAAGGGCGTGACGGTCTTGCCGTCGAACATGAGCTTGCCTTTTTTATAGACCTCAAGAATGTTGAAATCGTCAAAGTTGTCGATGATGACAAAATCCGCGAGGAAGCCCGGCGCGATCGCGCCGCGGTTGTTGAGCAGGAAGTAGCGCGCGGCGTGGTGGCTCGCGCATTTGACGGCGATGATCGGGTCGACGCCCGCTTTGATGGCGCGGCGCACGATGTAGTCGATGTGGCCTTTCTCAAGGAGGTCGTTCGGGTGCTTGTCGTCGGTACAGAACATGCAGTAGGTGTAGTACTGCGGTGTGAGCAGCGGGAGGAGCGCGTCAAGGTTGCGCGCGGCCGTGCCCTCGCGGATCATGATGTACTGTCCGCGCTCAAGCTTGGCGATGGCGTCCTCGACGCTGCTGCATTCGTGGTCGGAATAGACGCCGGCGGCGATGTAGGCGTTTAAGTCGTTGCCCGCAAGCCCCGGCGCGTGGCCATCGATCTTCTTGTGGTGCGCCTGCGCGGCGACGATCTTTTCCAGCACCTGCTCGTCGGCGTTCGCAACGCCGACGTAGTTCATCATCTCGGCAAGACCCTCAACGCGGTTGTGCTCGTAGAAGGAGTCGATCGCGCGGTAGTCGAGCACCGCGCCGGATTCGTCGAGCGGCGTCGCGGGCACGCAGGAGGGCAGCATGAGGCGCACGTCTACGGGAAGATCCTCGGTGGCTTGCAGCATGTATTCGATGCCGTCCGTTCCCATGACGTTTGCGATCTCGTGCGGGTCGGTGATGACGGTGGTCGTTCCGTGCGGAATGACGGCGTTGGCAAACTCCTTGGGGGAGACGAGCGAACTCTCCAGGTGGATGTGCGCGTCGACAAAGCCGGGCAGCACGAGCTTGCCGCCCATGTCGACCTCGAGTGCGCCCTCGTAATGCTCGCCCATGCCCGCGATGAGCCCCTCGGCTACGGCAATGTCGCCGTGACTGAGCTCATTGCAGAATACATTTACATACGTCGCATTCTTGAGCACAAGGTCGGCCTTCTGCCGGCCGGACGCCACCTCGACGACGTGAAGCTTCTTGTTCAGCTTGCGGTTGATCCTGCCTGCGTAGCTTTCCCGGTATGCCATGCGTGTTCCTCCTTATTTTGTTGTGTTTGACCAGTTTGTGTGATACCTCGTCTGGTTTACTCGGCTATTTTTTATAGGATACTACGTTCTTTTGCACTTGTCCAGCAGAAAAAGCTGAAAGTTATTTAGCGAAACTGACGAAAAGTAAGCCGCCGGCCGGCTTTCGAGGATTCCGTTTACAAACGCGAGCAGATATTGTATAATAAATCAAAAAGGGCAATTTGAGATCTGAGCCTTTTCCTTCAGTCACAGGACTTTCTCCCATTTCCGCAGTAAGAGCGCACTGTAAATTCATTCACGATATGCAGAAAGGAGCAAAGCGTATGCGTTCAAGACTTTCCCCGCCTTCTGACCCCTTGAAGCCTCGCCCCTCCTTGGCCATCATATTCGCGGGCAACGCCGTCGTCTTTCTTGTCCTGTCACTTTTGACGCAGCGGATGATCTACAGTTTTCTCTTCGCCGTTACCTTCCTTCTGTTCGTGTATGAGATCGTGGCGCTGTGGAAACAGAAAAGGGAACGACGCGGTCTGCATCGCCGGGACTATTCCGATGCAGAGTATCGATCGCTGGGTATGACTCGCCCGCAAAAGGACCGGCGCAGCGCGGTGCAGAGCGCGATCAATGTGCTTTTGTCGCTCGCCATCGGTGCGATCACACTTTGCGGCTTTACAACAAATGACCCGGCACTCTCTCCCTTTCTTGGTGCCGCCATGCCCTTCCTGCTGATTCTGCTCGACTACAATACCGTCCGCTTTACCTGGCAGGAGATCCGTGGACAGACCTTCCGCCTCAGTGTCTACGCTTTATCGCTGGGGCTGTTTCTCTATCATCTGCTGGCGTATTTTGAAGTTATTTCCCTCCCGCTCCCCGAGGCGCTTCAGCGCAAACTGACGCTGCTGCTTGGCCTCGCCTTTTTCCCGCTCCTGCTGGTGATGATGTACTATATCATCCGTGACACCTCGCGCCGCGCGAGCGGGAGAACGCTGTGACGCGCACGGAAGAAAATGCGCCGCTTTGGCGCGACCGTGATGGAGCGGACGCACTCTCAAGCAGACACTTGCTTGTTGCTGCCGTCATCACGCTCGTAGATCTTGTTGTTATCGTGGGTATCGGCATATACCTTCTCGCATGCACACATTTTTGCAGTAAAAAAAGCATCGAAAGCTTTGGCTTTCGATGCTTTTTTGGAGCTGGTGGTGTGACTCGAACACATGACCTGCTGATTACGAAGTGTATCGGGGTGCTCCATTTGACGGTTTTCAGGGATTTTGGAGCCTTTCCGCTCGGTATATTGCGGGAGGTACATCCTATCCTCTCCATTGTTTTTGTCCGCTCGTTTCCCCGTGTGGGTCACGGTGTGGGTCAAAAACGCTCATTGAATCCTGCCACTTCCTTCACGGAAAGAAGAAAGCGGTGGATTTCCTTGTAATATGCAAAGTCAAAATCTTTGACTTCTGGAGCGCTCAACCATTTAGTATAGCGGGCAGAAGTAATCACACCCTCAACTTCATTTGACTTTTCTTCGTCTCTGATGCCAAACTTGTTGATCAAAACCGTCGTATCGGAATAGCAGTCAAAGGAAATGAAATCAACGCTGTATCCCATATCACACTGCCTTTGACGGACGAATCAATATCTCCCTGACCAGATTCGCAACAGAGACTTCGCCGCTGAGTAAACGGATACGTCAAGCTCGGTCTGCTCTATCACCGCGAAGCCATCCATATTCCTTTCTACTGCCAGTGATCATATAAACATAGTTCAGTACCGCAGTACGTTCGTCCTCATCCCATCCTCCCCGGCAGTGCACAGTGAGCGGTGTAGGGCAGCAGATAGAGCTTTTCCCCCTTCTGATGGAAGCTGAAGCCAATGTTGTTCCCAGAGTCTATGCTGGGTCCGCAGATTTCCTTTTTGTCGATGACGATACCCGATTCATTCGCCATTTTCAGAAAATACTGCAGCGAGAAGTTGTTGTCGCTGCACTTTGGATACTGACTCAGCAGCTTCTGCATGGAGCGCCAGCCGTTTTCGAAGTAGAAATATGTCCCGATTATCCACGCGCCCGGCTTGAGCAGCGGTGTCAACTCCTCATAGAAAAAGCTCCTGCGGTAAAAATTGTGCTCATTTGTCGCAAAGAAGTCGATATTGACGTCGATGCAACTGGGACACAGCGGCAGATTCAGTGTGCTGTCGGCAATGTAGAGAATCGGAAGGTGGTAATTCTCCCGCTCCATCAGCGCCTTATACATCGCCAACGTCTCCGGGTATTTGTCGACGATGATATAGCGCCCATCGGAATCGAAGATACCCTGATGCGTATACAAGAAGAACCATGCATTGATATAGCTCTCCATTACGATTTTCCCGCTCAGGTTGACCCCGTCAATCTGCTGCTTCATGAAATTGTATGCGCTCTGAAAAAGACTAATCATCCCTGCGGGCAAGTCCTTATACATCAAACGATGGACATCCGGCGTGTCGTCGTTTCCCTCGTAACGGTTCGGTGTGAGCAGGATACCATCGCACACATCCGCGTGATACCCGCACTGGCAATCCATGTCCGCTTCGAAAATATACTCTGTATCCATCGTCACATTGCTGATGGCCATTGGCTTTTTGCAATGCGGGCACTGGATAAGGCCGAGCATGCTCAGCGGCAGCCCCGTCCGCCGGTACTCCGACGTATCCACGGTGGAGAGCGCTTCAATCTTTTGCGACAGAACGCCGGATATTCTCTCAAGATGTGCGATCTCCTCTTGACAGCCGCGGCGTCGCTTGGCGTAGATGACGCGCAATTCCTCCCGAAAGCCGGTCTTCTCCATGTCAGAGATGCGGAAGAGTGAAAGGATATGATGAATCTCCGCGAGCGTAAAACCGAGTTCCTTCAGTTCGAGGATGCGCTCAAGATCGTTCAGCGTCTCATCGTCGAATACATACTGCTTATCCATTCGCGGTGGGACAAGCAGTCCGTAGTTGATGTAGTAATAGAGATTGTCCCTCGAAATACTGTAGCGCTGCGCCACTTGTCCGATCTTCATGCCTTCGCCGTGAGTCGGCTTCCCTCCCTTTCCGCTATCTTTCCTCAGTTTAGCAAAAAGTTTGAGTATACTCAACACTTTTTGCTGATTTGGCAAAAACAGCAGATTGACATAGAGCATACTTGACCGTTTATTCTGTAAACAACCTAAGTGCAGGATGCTTAAGACCGGTCACCGCACAAAGAAAATTTGATTGCAAGGAGGATATCTTTATGAGCACACCCCAAAATGAAACGCTGAAACGCACGCTTGGTATGCGCGAAGCCGTTACCATTACGGTCGGCACTGTTGTCGGCGTCGGCCTGTTCACAACCGGCGCGCAGATCGTCGGCTCTATGGGTTCCGCCGTCATCCTCGCAACCTTTATGGCCATGGTCATCAGCGTATATCCCTCTCACCTTTATGCGGAGATGAGCGCAGCCCTCCCGTTCGCAGGCGGCACGTACAAATACGCGCAGCTCGGACTCGGAAAGGCCGCAGGTATGCTGGCAGGCTGGAACTTCATCGCATCGCTCGTCGCCGTCACCTCCGGTGAGGCGCTGGCATTTTCTTTCTACTTCAAAACGCTGTTCAGGGCGTTCGGCGTGGAACTCCCGATCAGCGATGTGCTGCTCGCGGCCATCCCTATTGTCCTTTTCATCGTCACGAACATCCACGGCACAGAAATGACGGGCCGCCTCCAAAACGGCTTCATGTTCTTCTTCTGGGGCGTTGCCATTATCTGGGCTCTGATGATGATCCCCAACATTCACCTTCCCTCTTATATGGTGTTGCCCGAGAGTATGAACGGTCTCTCCGGCTGGAGCTTTATCGGCATGGTCGCCATGATCTGGTGGTGCTTCGCAGGTTTTGAGACCTGCTGCGCACTAGGTGAAGAGATCAAGCACCCGCGCATCAACCTGCCGCGCGCATTGAAGCTCTCCCCCTTCATTGTCTTCGTAGTCAACGCCATCTTCCAGTGGTTCCTCGTCGGCATTGTCCCGCCTGAGCATCTCGGTGAGCTGGCGGATGCCTCCGCCCCATTCGCCGACGGCATGGCTATGGCCGGCATTCTCGGTCTACCGATGGCATTTCTCGCTGCGGGTATCGCTTTCGGCGGCGACTTCTCTACGCTGAACTCCAGCATCGCCGTCCCGCCGCGCTACCTCTTCGCTATGGCGCGCGAGGGTTCAATGCCCAAGGTCTTCGCCAGACTTCACCCCCGTTATCAGACGCCGTGGGTGTCCATTCTGTTCCTCGGCGCGCTCTCGCTCGTTCTCGTATTCTATCCGATCACATTTGTCGCCTCGGTCAGCCTGTTTGCCGACCTTTTCTACTACATCATCGGTATCGCCGCCGCGCTTGGTCTACGTAAGCGTCACCCCGAGCTGGGCCGTCCGTACAAGGCACCGCTCATTGAAGTCGGCGTGCCTGTCAGCATCCTCATCTACGCGATCATGCTCTTCCAGCTTGACCGCTATGCCATTGTCTCCGGTATCATCTGGTGCGTGGTCGGCCTTGTGGTCTACTACATCTGCCACGCTAAATATGGTGACAGCAACATCCTGAACATTAACGACTCCATTACCGATGAAGCGCCTCCCTCCCCGGAGGAACGTGCAAAAATGGACAAGGAATACCTCCTGTGGAAGAGCATCGTAGCCGCATTCTGTATTATCGCGGTTCTGCTGTACGTCATTCCCCTCATCTTCTGACCACCGCTAACAAACCTGCAAATCGTAAAAGGAGCATATATTATGAAACATATCAAAACCGGTAAAGAACGCACGAAGGAAGACCTCAGCGCACTGCGCAAAACCGTTTCCGAAATCATTGAAGACGTCGTCGCCAACGGTGATGCGGCACTTCGTTCCTACAGCGAAAAGTTCGACGGTTTTGCCCGTCCTGTATTCCGCGTGAGTCGCGAGGAGATCGACGATGCCTATTCCCACGTAAGCGAACAGGAACTCAACGATATGAAGTCTGCGCTCGCCAACATCCGCACGTTCGCCGAGGCACAGCGAGCGACCATCCATGACCTGCCCGAATTCCAGCCGCGCCCCGGCATCTTACTCGGCCATCGCGTCATCCCCGTGCAGTCTTGCTGCTGCTATGTCCCTGGCGGGCGCTTCCCGCTCTACTCCTCGGCCATGATGCTCATCACTCCTGCCAAGGTTGCGGGAGTCAAGCGTATCGTGACTTGTTCGCCGGTCGCGCACGGCACCGGAACGATCAACGACAAAACACTTGTCGCCATGGATCTCGCCGGCGCGGACGAAATCTACGCTCTCGGCGGCGTGCAGGCCATTGCAGCGTTCTCCTATGGTACCGAGAGCATTCTTCCGGTCGACGTGATTGTCGGTCCCGGCAACCAGTACGTCGCTGAGGCCAAGCGCCAGTGCTACGGACAGGTTGGCATCGACTTTGTTGCCGGTCCCAGCGAAGTACTGGTCATCGCCGACGAGAATGCCGACCCGAAGACACTCGCAGCTGATCTTCTTGCTCAATGCGAGCACGATCCCAACGCGAAGGCTATTCTTCTCTCAACAAACGAGGCCTCCGCAAACGCGGTTATCCGTGCGGTGGAGGATGAGCTCTCCTGGTTGCCGACGGCACAGATCGCCCGCCAGTCTTGGGACACCTTCGGTGAGGTAATCCTGCTCGACAGTCTGGATGAGGCTATTGACATGGCTAACCGCTATGCCCCGGAGCACCTTGAGATCAATCTGGCAGACAATGAACGTGTCATTGAACGACTGCATAACTACGGCTCACTCTTTATCGGTGGAAACACAGCGGAGGTCTTTGGCGACTACGCCTCCGGAACGAACCATACTCTGCCGACCGTAAAGGCCGCGCGCTACACGGGCGGCGTCTATGTTGGAACCTTCCTCAAGACCTGCACGCACCAGAGCATGACGGATGAGGCTTCCCACCTCATCGCTCCCCTAGTCAACAGAATGGCGCACGGCGAAGGGCTCGAAGGGCACGCCTTTGCCGCCGAGTGTCGCTTCTGAAGACACTCTATCTCTCTCATCAAGGTAGTGCGGCGAAAGCTTTCTAGACTTTCGCCGCACAAACCTGAATTGTTAAAGGCAGCCAACAGTGAGATAAAAAGCTATGCCTATTAGTCGGAAGCAGCAGGCCTCCCAAGCCTCAACTGAAGCTAATTTGTGGCCATCCGCACTTTGGCGGAAAGCAGGTATATCAGAAACTTACTTTCATTTATTTGTACGGCGGTTCAATGAGAACCGCCGTACATTTTGTTGAGCAAAGGATTACAGTGTGAGGCCAATAATCAAATACCCGATGCAGCCAATTGCAGCACAGGTTAGAGCATACTCTGTGCCTGACTCTCCATATAGACAATGTGGACGGTGACCACATCTTCACTGATCTCATAAGCTCCCAAGGCCACCAATTCGCCAACCCGCGTTTTCAGCCCATAGACATCGAATTTGCCTTTTGAGATATATTCGCTGGTCCAATCCGTCTGCCACCGCGGCTCCTTTGTCGTTGTCGCGGCATCCTGCGGTGTCATCGGCTCAATAGCCACCGGCACTTGTCGATTCATTGCATCGTAAACAAACGGTCGAAACTGCACAGCCCTCACCTCATAAACAGTATACCACGGTTTTTGTGAAAAATGAAGTAGCAAATTGAAGCTGACGCAGTCATGCTTTTCATTCCAAAAAGGCACCGCTGTAAACCTGCTAAAAAGTCAAGCCCAAATTAAAAGAAAAGTTAGATGCAGGGCATTTCGCGCACGAGAGAATATTCCGGCAGAGTCTTGGCGAGAGCTTGCATCTGTGTTAAAATAGCGTCACGGGACGCCTCCACTGTGTGGAGGACTCGTATCGCTTCCGTAATGACGATCTGCGTGGATGGTGCATTGGGAAGCACAGGGATACCGTTTTGAGCTGTGGCAAAGATGAGTGCTGCCATACGTTCGCAATTGCGGTATCCCTTTTTTTCCGCCCATTTGCAATAATCCTTCCGAAAGCGCGTTTCTCCCATTTCGAGGATGTGAGTGGTGTGACAATACCGCAGGACAAAGTCCGAAAGCTTGTGCCGTCCGGCATGGTCGCTCATGAGCTCCTGCATACCGGGCAAAACCTGGTCACAGATGGCGTTAAAATCGACCTTTGCCTTGATCAGCATGGAGGTCATCTGGTAATACTGCCGCGCCAGAAGCTGAAGCTCCCGATATGTATCCTCCGGCAGTCTGGTCGGTTGAAGTTCCTGCCAATAGGCCAGACCGTACAAAGCGATCTGCATAGCGTCGATCCGATCGGTCTTCACCTTGCGGATACTTTGTGAGCAAAACCGCTTCATCCGCAGCGAATTGACGACGGAGACGAATATTCCGTTCTCCAACAAAGCAGCCACCACCGGGCAATGGTAGCTGCCGGTGCTTTCCAAAACGGCACGAACCTCTTCGCCGCTGCTGCGCAGCAGCGATACGAGCTCCGACATTCCTTCCCTCGTGTGCTGAACTTCAAACGGAGTGTACACGATTTCTCCTCCTGGCTTCATTCCGCACACGGTGCTTTTTCCTTTGGACACATCGATCCCGATACTGAGCATGGGCATTCCTTCTTTCCTGATAAAATATTGCAATGCTTCCGCACCGGCTTATTACGATTCAATTTGGTTCGTGACACGCACACGGCATAGCCGGAGCAACCTGCTCAATCGAATCTTTATAACAAGAGGGCGGAGGACTGTTTACAGCTCGAGCGCTTGGCTCACCAAAGAAGCCGTCCATCCATTGCCCTCCCATTATAACAAAAATAAGCATAGCTTCCGAGGCTTCATAGACGCTTCGAATGCTATGCTTATTTTGTATCAGACAAAGAAACGTTCTCTATCTCATAACAACGTTCTTCCTCTGCATCCTTGTCGTTCTACAGAGCTCCTTGTCGAGCCGTATGATTATACAGGAAGGTTGCAACCTGGGCGCGGTTGATGGTGCCGTTGGGGTCCGCACCGTCGGAAATGCCCTTGTCCTTGGCCCAATTCTGTGCCTTTTCGTACCAGATGCTGCCGCCGGTCAGGTCCGCGTCATTCTGCCGCGCGAGGATCGTCCAAAGCTGCGCCCGGGTGGTGGAGTTGTTGGGCGCGTAGATCGTGTCGCTTATGCCGTTCACGAGGCCACGGGCGCTGACGAAGTCGATGGCGTCCTTGGCCCAGTGGCTCCGGGTGTCGGCGAAATCCTTAGAATTATCAACGATTTTGACGATGGCGCTGCCGTTGACAGTCAGCTGGATGCCGTCCTCGGTGGGCAGGGAGTTCTTGACGATCTCCTCCGTGCCGTCGGGGTGGACGAGAACCGCCACCGTGCCGGGTTTCACGTTGGAAACGGGAATTTCCACCTCCGTCTCGCCCGCGTTCTTCGGCAGCTCGACCTTGACGGTGGGGGCGGTGTTGGAATCGCGGGAAGCCTCGACCTCAATGGGAACCTTGACGGCCTCGCCGTTCTTCTTGGCGTCCTCAACGGCCTTGCTGCTGAGGGTGGTCTCCGCCGTGGTCTGGCCGTTCTCGTCGGTTTTCACCGTGCCGGTGGAGCCGGAAGCGTCCTTGACCTCGGTCTTGCTGCTGCCGTCCGGCCTGGTTTCGGTCTTGGTGGTACTGCCGTCCTTGTTGGTGGTGATTTCGGTCACCATGCCGTCGGGCTTTGTTTCCGCCTTGGTAACGGAGCCATCGGGATTCATGATGGTCTCAGTCTTGGTGGTCGTGGGACTGGTGATCGGGCGGACGGAAAGCGTCAGCTTGCCATCCACATAGGTGATTTCGTAATTTTCGCCCGCGCTTGCGCCGCTCGCCACGATCTTCGCCGCGTCGCCGGTCCTGGTCATGTCGGGCGTGGCCGGGTCATAGGCCAGTGTGGGCGCGGTAGTCAGCTTGTCCTCACCGATCAGACCGGAAACCGTGTAATCCTTGTCCAGCCCGGGCTTGGAGAGGTCGGGCGCCGCGTCATAGGTGTAGGCGCTCTTGTCCTTGGCGGTGACGGTAACCTGCGCCTCGGCGATCGCAAAATCAAAGGTCTTCGCCGTAGCCGTGTTGTCGCTCCAGACATAGTTTTCGGCGTCCTTCAGCGTCACGGTCACGGTGTGCGTGCCCGCGCTTTTCCGGACGTTGCCCTCAACGGTGTAAAGGCCGCTCGCCGCGAGGGTGTAGGTCTGCTCTTTGCCGCTGTAGGTGAACTGTGTCGGGTCTGCTGCGGGGATCTCAACTTTTGCCTTGGCAATGGTCACGCCGACGCTCTCAGGCGTGGTGTCGCTGTGGTTGCTGTCGCCCGCGACCTTGTACCAGACGGTGTACTCACCGGCGTCCTTGGGCTCGGCAACTTGGATTTCCCCCTTTAAGTACGTCACTGTCACTGTACCCACGCCGGTCTTTGTGGTGGTGACCGCGGCGGTCTTTGCACTGCCGTTATAGGTGAGGCCTGTGGGTGAGGTAAAGGTGAAATCACCCGCCGCCAAGTCAGCCTTTTTGATGGTATACTCCACGCTGGCGGTCACAGCCCCTTCGCCCTCGCCCACCGTGATGCCGGCGGTATAGGTACCCGCGTTGGTGGGGGCGGCGGAAAGCGTCGTTTCGCCCTGCTTGTAGGTAATACGGATGTTGTCTGCACTTGCACCCAGCCAATCATTGCTGACCGTCATCGCTGCCGCCTTGGGGCTGCCGTCGTAGGTCGGCGTACCCGCTTCGGGCGCAGCAATCGTCACGCTGCCGCCGTGAAAATCCGTATTGTTGTTCTCAGCGCAGTTTATACACGTTGCGGTGATGGTTGCGCCGTACATGGCGAAGCTTCCTTGCGCACCGTCTTGGGCAGACACAAATACGCCGCCACCGGAGCCGGAGACACTGTTGCCGGTAATGCTGCCGCCGTACATGATAAAACTGCCGGTGTCTTCTACCCTTACGCCGCCGTCAGAGTTGTGGTTTCCGGTAATGCTGCCGCTATACATGGTGAAGCTGCCGATCACCTTGACGCCGCAACCTACTGCGTCGCTGCTTTCGTGGGTGATCTGGCCGCTGTTCTTACAGTCGGTTAGGGTAAGGGTAGGAGGATTGCTTTCCACAGATTTCCTGATATCAAACGCATCTCGATCATCTATAATCGTAATGGTGTGACCGTTCAGACAGAGGGTGACATTTCCCATGATTTGGATACAACCGACCTTGGTGTTCGATGGGGCCTCCAGAACGAGGTCAGTGGCAAGGTAGTAGGTGCCCTCAGACAGCGCACACTGATAGGGCTGTTCCTCTGGTTCGCCGCCGACCCACACTTTACCGTTATTGTCCTGCTTGATCGCCGTCGCAAAGGTGGTCTTGTCGGTCTCATTATGGCCGCCCACGTAGCTGCACGCTTCTCCATTGCCGCAGAGGTAGTGGGTGTGCGGTGCAGACGTTTCAGACTCACCACTCGCGAATGCCGCCGCAGGCAGCAGCGTCAGGCACAGGGTCAGCGCCAGAAACAGGCTCAATCCTCTTTTTTCATATTCTCCTGCCTTTTCTGTCAAAGTTTTCTTGCTGGCAAAGCAAGACAATCTCTGTTTTTCTGGTTTGCAAAAGTGAATAGAAATGATTATACAGGCTGCTCTCGATTCCTTCAATCGACTTGTCGCAAGCGTCTTGCTGTTTTCTCTCGAGCGGGGCGGTCTTCCCACGGACCGCCCCGCGAAGCCGTTACGGCTCGATGATGTTGAAGGGGTTGGTCCCGGTGATCGGGATCTGGTTCATATTCTCCATCATCATCGTCAGCAGCTCTGCGCTGCCCTCGACCTTGACGGCATTTGCAACCGTTTCCTGATTGTTGGTCAGGATCGCAAACAGCGCATTTTTCGGGCAGGTAATAGACACGTCCGCATCATCAGACAATGTATCCGCATAGACCAGCAGCACACCATTCTTCACGCGGAGCATGTGCTGTTCGCCCACGTCAGGCAGGATCACGTTCATGGTGAAGTCGCGGTCAGCCAGCGCCTGCTTGTCCACGACAATGGCCATATAGTCAAACAGCATGGGCGCGGAGAGGGCCTTGACCATGTCGCCGGTAGATTTGGTAGAAGCGGTGAAATTGGCGTTTCCATGGCGCAGCTCCTGCGCGGCGGTCAGATATTCGTTGCGCCACGGGCCGGACTCCGCCTGATACCCCAGCTGCTCCAGTGCATCGGCGCACAGAAGCCGCGCATCGGTGTTCGCCGGGTCGGCAAAGACGATGGTGTTTGTAATCTCGGCGACCCACTGATATTCACCCTTGTCAAAATCCGCCTTTGCCATTTGCAGGACCTTGTCAACATTCCCCAGGTACTCCACCCATTTTTTTGCGCTGTCGCTTGGCATGAGAGGGTTCAGGTTGACAGGGTTGCTGTCATACCAGCCCATGAACTTCTGGTAGACCGCCTTGGCGTTGTGGGCGACCGTCCCGTAGTACTGGCGGGTGTACCAGATTTTATTGAGCGCCTCCGGCAGCTCGATCATATTGGAGATCTCGTCGCTGGTGTAGCCCTGATTGATATAGGTCAGCGTCTGGTCGTTGATGAACTTATACACGGCAGCCGTGTTGACCATGTAGTCGTTCACCACGTTGTTTCCCCAGTGCGGCCAGTTGTGGGACTGGAAGGTGACCTCCGCGTCCTTGCCGTAAAGGGAGATGGCCTCGGTGATATAGCTTGCCCATGCCGCGCCGTCGCGCACCTCTGCGCCGCGCAGCGTGTAGAGATTGTGGAGCGTGCCGGTGCAGTTTTCCGCCATCCAAAGCGCCTTGTACTGGGGCAGCCACGTGTTCATTTCGGCGGGCGCTTCCGTACCCGGCGTGAGCTGGAACTCCAGCTCCACACCGTCGATCGTCAGCTTTTCGCCGGACTGCGTGATTTCATAGCTGGGCGTCATGAACGAGACCGTTCCGGTGGACTGTCCCATGCCGATGCCCTGCGCCAGCTTGCCGGTCACGCCGGGGGTCAGAAGGATACCATACTGATAATTGCTGCGGCGGCCCATGCCCTTACCGGCGTAGACATTTTCCTTCGCGGAGTGCTCCGTGAAGCCCACAGGCGTGATCACGGGGATCTTGCCGCTGGCGAGCTGATCTTCAATAGAACGTGTCTCATCTGCCTTATCCTCTTTCGCCATCACGCCGGCGATGCCGCCAAAATGGTCGGCGTGGGAATGAGAGATGATGACGGCCTTGACCGGAAATTTACCAAGATTCTTTTCGATCAGCTGCATGGCAGCCTGACTGCACTCCACGCTCATCAGCGTGTCAAAAACGATCCAGCCCGTATCGCCCTTGACAACGGTGAGATTTGCCATGTCATAGCCGCGGACCTGATAGATGCCATCCGTCACTTCAAAAAGGCCATAGGCGTGGTTATTTTTCGTGTTCTCCCAGAGACTTGGATTCACACTGTCAGGCGCTTTTTCATAATCGTCCAGGAACGCATATGCTTCCTGACTCCAGAGGATCGTCCCATCCTCGTCCTTCAGTTCCAGTGTTTCCGGCGCGTCGATCAGTCCGCGGGTGGCGAACTCATATTCCTGCTTATCATCGAAGTCAAGTTCATCGTAGACGGCGGCATTTGCCTTTGCCGTAAAGTCTGTGGCGGGCTTGACCTCGGCGGTCAGACCCAGGTCTGTCTTTTCTGCGTCCGGCTCTTTGCGCCCATCCTGCGCACAGCCGACGCAGGACAGCAGCAGTACCGATGCAAGAAGCATTGCTGCAATACGTTTCATAGCCATTCTTTCTCCATTTCCTTATTGTTCGCGGATAACAGGCGGCTGCCAGCTATCCAGTGCTGTCATATCCGGTACATAGATCCGCATGAACAGATGAAATTCCCCATCGGAAACAGGCAGCCAGTTAGAGGTGTCTTCCGGTGCATCCTTGGACAGGATAATATCCAATGTGCCGTCCGCATTCAGCTTGAAGTCGGAGCGGTCGTTGATGCAGTAGCGGTCGATGGAATTGTCAATGAGGAAATCATCTTCTCCGTAGGCGGTCACGGACCAGAAGCCGCCCTCCAGCGTGGGAGGAAGGGTTTCAAAGTGGAGCGTATACTTCTTTTCTCCGGTCAGCGCTGCGCCGGTCTCATCCACCGTTGTCTTGGGATAGATCGCCACGTCCACGGTGTTGGCGCCAAGCCCCACCAGCGCTACCATCGCGCGGTAGGTATACTCCGTGCCGAAGTCGCCGATGGGCTTGCCGTAATAGATCCACTGACCGAGCTTCTGCGCATACTTCGCGCCGTCGGCGGCAAGCGTGGTGCGAAGCTCCTGAAGCATCTGCGTCCAGCGCTCGGCAGCTCCTTCGCCCAGGATGGCGGCGTCGAAGGTCTTGCCCGCGCCCACATTGATGGCGGAGAGTTTCTTCAGCAGTTCCTCATCCGCATCGGCGGGCGGGTTGACCTGCATCAGAGCGTTCGCCGTATTGAAAAACTCTGCTGGCGTCATGGAAAGCACCTTGTTCACGGGAACAAAGTCATTTTCCTCTTTATAAGTTCCCTGCGGTGCGGCATACTCGCCTCCTTGTATATAAGCCGAAAGCGGCAGGAGCTGCATCTGCTCCTGAATGGCATAGACATTGGGCAGATCCTCGTTCCCGGACAGCACCGTGCGGGTGATCGACCACATCGTTGCGGTGGGCACGTCCACGCGCGTCACGCCGTCGGGCAGCTCGCCCTCCCAGCCGGGAAGCGCGATGGCATAAGCGCCCGCTTTGTCCAGCACGGCGGCAGTGTTCGTCCATGCATCCAGCAACTGTATGTTGCAGAAGCGATCCGTTTCCGGCAAAACGAAGATCATAGGCTCTTCACTGATGTCAAGCCACGCCTGAGAGTAGACGGTATCGACGTTCGGCGTCACAACGGTGCGGAAAGAGGCGTCCGCCAGCTGTTTTGCATGGTTGAACTGATTGATGGGCGCACGGCCAGTCATGGTTCCGTCCGTATTGGTCGATAATGTTTTGGTTGCGTCGGTCAGCACCAGCGGGAACGCATAGATGTATGCCTCGCTGACCGTTTCCCACACGGTTTCAGTATCCGATGTATCCGGCTGCGTTTTTTCGGCAGAGCAGGCGGAAAGAAGCCCGCAGGAAAGCAGCGTAAGCAGCAATAGTAAAATTGCAAGTATCTTTTTCATGTTATCCTCCTATGATTCTTTTCTGCTTTGGTCATCTCCACGGAACGGTTTGTGCGTATGGATTGACTATGAAGTCATTTGTGATTTTCTCTTTATGGTAAACTATCGATCATTCCGCTCCTTTCTTTCTGCAAGCCTTGAAAGCTCTTTTTTGACCGCTTCGATTTGTGGGTCAAACAGCGCTCGCTCGGCAAAGATCATATAATTGTTGATGGCAAGGATCGACAGATGAACGAACGGCGCAACCTCTTTGTCGGTGCAGCCGAGGATCTCCGCAATCCTGCTCGTGTAATAAGGGTATCTTGCTGCAAGCCGCACAAGGGAAGGCTTTACCTTTTCTCCGTATTCGCGCGACACACATACGCTGACCAGAAAGCGCATGGTAGGCGACATTTTATCCGCCAGCTCACTGAGATGATCCATCATGCTTTTGATGTCACTAATATCTTCAAACACGATGGCAAACGCAGCTTTTTCAATTCGACTGATCGCTTCCTCGGCGCAGGCAAGAACGATTTCCTCTTTGGTGGAGAAGTAATAGTAGATGCCGCCGTTTTGCAGCTTTGCCGCCTTGCAGAGATCTTTCGTGGTGGTAACGGTCAGCCCCTTTTCGACAAAGCAGCCAAGGCAGACGCCTACAAGCTCCTGTCTCTTTTCAGCTTTCTTTTCTTCCCTCAAAACACAATCCCCCATTTCTGTGCATTATCCAGTGTTTCTTATAAAAGATATCAGACTTCGCAAAATAAATCAAGTGATTGCTTGAATTAGAATTGTAATTTTTTAGGATCACAATGCTTGATCAAACATCACAGCAACCTCATTCTATTATATTTACCCTGCGAACCTACACCCACGCTACGAGGCAGAAGCAGGACGAAGCCGCACAAACGATGGGCAGCTTCATGGCGCAGGTCATGTAAGCAGAAAAAGGGCGCAAAAATACCGGAGAGAAGGCAAAGCCTCCTCTCCGGTACTCTTTGAACCTATCCGCACATTTTCGCGTGTGGGTCAGGGTGTGGGTCAGGCGGTTGACCCACATTTTGACCCACACC
>OHJY01000411.1_pt1 | contig 17445 bp, 13 predicted proteins | sample 1568681 | NCBI WGS metagenome assembly OHJY01 (sample SAMEA3879540, study PRJEB24766) | human gut metagenome | biome: human-associated habitat; feature: feces | place: USA | collected 1985/1987
ACTTTTGTCCTGTGTTACGAGCTGATTTCCATGATCACTGAGAAAAACAACTTGCATGATATGGACACATGGATGTTCTTCAAGTGGTTTTTCAAGGCGGCTGTGGCGATTTATCTCGTTACCAATACCTTTGACATTGTGATGGCGGTCTTCGACATCGGTCAAAATGTCGTAGCCGGTGCAGCCGGAGTCATAAGCGGCGACACGAACATCGACATCGAATCCACCCTCGAACAAATGCGAACCAGCATGGAAACGATGGGCATTGGGGAACTGCTCGGTTTGTCCATAGAGACGCTGCTGATCAGTCTGTGCCTCAAGATAATGTCCATCCTCATCACGGTCATCCTCTATGGCCGTATGATTGAGATTTATTGCACCGTGAGCATCGCGCCTATCCCCATAGCGACGATGAGCAACCGCGAATGGGGCAGCATCGGCACGAACTACCTCAAGGGCTTGTTCGCACTGGCGTTCCAAGGTTTTCTCATCATGGTGTGCGTCGGCATCTATGCCGTGCTCATCAATAACATGATCATCGCGGCCAACATCCATTCGGCGCTATTTTCGGTGGCAGCCTACACGGTTATTCTCTGCTTCTCTCTGTTCAAGACAGGTTCGCTCGCAAAGTCACTATTCAATGCCCACTGAGAAAGGAGGGTCAGCTTGAAGAAATACTCTGTGATTTATGCCGACCCTCCGTGGCGGTACAGGGTCTACTCAAAGAAAGGTCTTGGCCGCTCGGCGGAAAGCCATTACCCGACCATGAGCCTTGAAGAGATCAAGGCTCTGCCCATTGGAGAGCTTGCAGCGAAAGACTGTGCGCTCTTCATGTGGATCACCTTCCCCTGTATGCAGGAGGCGTTCCAAGTCCTCGAAGCATGGGGATTTGAATATAAAACGACGGCTTTTGTCTGGATTAAGCAGAACCGGGTGTCCGACAGCCTCTTTTGGGGCATGGGCTATTGGACACGGGCAAACGCCGAACTCTGCATCCTTGCAACGAAAGGCCATCCCAAACGGGCAAGCCCTGGCGTGCATCAGGTCATCATAAGCCACATTGAAGAGCACTCCAAAAAACCGGAGGAAGCCCGCAACCGCATCGTCCAGCTCATGGGCGATGTCCCGCGCATCGAACTTTTTGCCAGACAGTCCCCCGAAGGCTGGGATGTTTGGGGAAACGAAGTCGAATGCAGCATCACGCTTGGAAAGGAGGTTCCCAATGGCGTTTGTACCGGTCCCGAAGGATCTGAACCGCGTCAAGACGAAGGTCATGTTCAACCTGACGAAGCGCCAGCTCATCTGCTTTGCGCTGGCTGCGGCAGCGGGTGTTCCGATCTTCTTCTTGACTAAGCCGAGCCTCGGCATCTCCACCTCGGCAATGCTGATGGTGGTCATCATGCTCCCGTTCATCTTCTTCGCTCTCTATGAGAAGGACGGGCAACCGGCTGAAAAAATCCTCGGCCATGTGATCAAGTCCATGTTTCTGAGGGATAAGGTGCGGCCATACCGCACGAACAATCTATACGCTGTGATCCAGCAGGAAATCAAAGAGAAGGAGGAATTGCAGATTGCACAGCAGCACGAAAAAGGCCGCAGAGCCTAAGCGGCTTACCAAAAACGGCAAAGTGTACGGCGATCTTCTCTCCGCTGAGGAAAAGAAGAAGCTGGTCTTGCAGAAGAAAAAAGACAAGAAGGCAAAGAAAGTCCGTAAGTCGGCGCAGCAGACCATCCCCTATGTGGAGATGTGCCGCGACGGCATCTGCAAGGTGAACAGCCGCCTCTACACAAAGACCATTCGTTTCAATGACATCAACTACCAGCTCGCTCAGAACGAAGACAAAACAGCCATCTTCGAGAACTGGTGTGACTTTCTGAACTACTTTGACAGTTCGATCTTTGTCCAGTTCTCCTTTATCAACCAGAGGACGAGCATCAGCGAGTTCAAGAAGCAGATCAACATCCCGGAGCAGGATGACGAGTTCAACGACATCCGCAGCGAGTATTCTGAGATGCTGCAAAACCAGCTCACGAAGGGCAATAACGGCCTCATCAAGCGCAAGTACATCACTTTCGGCATTGAGGCCGACTCCCTGCGCATGGCGAAGGCCAAGCTGGATCGGATTGAGACGGACATCCTCAACAACTTCAAAACCCTTGGTGTGAAGACCGAGCCTCTGTCCGGTTACGAACGGCTGAAAGTGCTCCATGATGTGTTCAACATGGACTCGAACGAGCCGTTCCGCTTCTCCTTTGATATGGTGGCACGGACGGGACTCAGCAGCAAGGACTTCATCGCGCCCACTTCCTTCGATTTCCGCGAAGGCAAGTGTTTCAAGATGGGCAAGACCATCGGTGCGGTGAGCTTTCTGCAAATCCTCGCACCGGAACTCAATGACCGGATGCTGGCTGACTTCCTCGACATGGACAGCAACATCACGGTCAATCTTCATATCCGCACGATTGATCAGGCGAAAGCCATCAAGAGCATCAAGATGAAGATTACTGACCTCGACAAGATGAAAATTGAAGAGCAGAAGAAGGCCGTGAGAAGCGGATATGACATGGAAATCATCCCGTCCGACCTTGCCACCTACGGCGGTGAGGCCAAGCGCCTGTTGCAGGACCTTCAGACGCGCAACGAGAGAATGTTCCTTGTGACCATCCTCATCATGAATACCGCTGCCTCCCGCCAGAAGCTCGAAAATGCCATCTTCCAGACGGCTTCCATTGCCCAGAAATACAACTGTGCGCTCAAGCGGCTGGACTTCCAGCAGGAAGAAGGGCTGATGTCCTCTCTCCCGATTGGCCTGAATCAGATCGAGATTGAGCGCGGGCTGACCACCTCTTCGACGGCGGTGTTCGTCCCGTTCACGACGCAGGAGCTTTTTCAGAGCGGCGAGGCGCTGTATTACGGGCTGAACGCGCTCTCCAACAACATGATCATGGTTGACCGCAAGCAGCTCAAAAACCCGAACGGTCTGATCCTCGGCACCCCCGGCTCCGGCAAGAGCTTTTCGGCGAAGCGGGAAATGACCAACGCCTTCCTCATCACAGAGGATGACATCATCGTCTGCGATCCCGAGGCGGAGTATTATCCCCTTGTGCAGAAGCTCGGCGGTCAGGTCATCCGCATCTCGCCGGTGAGCACCGACTACATCAACCCGCTGGACATCAATGTGAACTACTCGGAAGAGGAAAACCCGCTGACTTTGAAGTCTGATTTCATCCTCTCCATGTGTGAGCTGATTGTGGGCGGCAAGGATGGGCTGCAACCGGTGGAAAAGACCATCATCGACCGCAGCGTCCGCAAGGTGTATCAGGACTACCTTGCCGATCCGGTCCCTGAGAAGATGCCTATTCTCGAAGACCTCTACAACATCCTGCGCAGTCAGAGTGAGCCGGAGGCACAGCGTATCGCCACTGCCCTTGAAATCTATGTGCATGGCTCGCTGAATGTCTTCAATCACCGGACGAATGTGGATGTGAATAATCGCTTCGTCTGCTATGACATCAAGCAGCTCGGAAAGCAGCTCAAAAAGCTGGGGATGCTCATTGTGCAGGATCAGGTCTGGAACCGCGTGACCATCAACCGTGCCCAGCACAAGGCGACGCGCTATTACATGGACGAGTTCCACCTTCTGCTCAAGGAAGAGCAGACAGCGGCATACAGTGTCGAGATTTGGAAGCGGTTCCGTAAATGGGGCGGCATCCCCACCGGGATCACGCAGAATGTCAAGGATTTGCTGGCTTCCCGTGAGATCGAGAACATCTTCGAGAACTCCGACTTCGTTTACCTTCTGAACCAGGCATCCGGCGACCGGCAGATTCTCTCGAAGGCGCTGAACATCTCGCCCAGCCAGCAGAACTACATCACCAATTCCAACGCCGGTGAAGGCTTGATCTTCTACGGCTCGACCATCGTCCCCTTCAAGGATGACTTCCCGAAGGACACGATGCTCTATCGTTACATGACCACCAAACCCGAAGAAACCTTGCAGAATTAAGGAGGACTACCTTTATGAAAAAGAATATGAATGAGAACTTTGAGATCACCGTTGACGAGATGACCGAGATTTTCGGCGATACGCCGGTTGAGATGAGCTTCCGCGAGGTCAAGGAAGGCATGGACAGCTTCTTCGGCCTGATGGGGCTGACCGTGGAGTTGGTCAACCTGATCCGCAAGGAGGACGAGCTGAAAAAGCACCACCGCGCTTACCTCCATGTCCGCGAGGAAATCGCCGAGTGCGCCAATGAGGCGACGGAGGTCATCGGCGGTATTCTCGACTCCATTCAGGAGAAAGAACACATCTACCGTGTGTCCGGCTCTCCTTCCGCTTTTGATATGGATGAGGAAGACGAGTATGAGGATGATTTCGTCACCATCCCCAAGGAGAAGTACGACAGCATGATTGAGGATCTGCTGACGATGGCCGAGCTGATCGACATGGTATCGGATATGCGCACCAAGGATGTCCGCGCCATTCAGGAGTTTGGCAAGTTCATCCCCGCTTATGCCGCCTATGAGCGCAATCGTCTTTCCCTGTACCGCGAAGCGGCGAAGGAGGCCGAGTCCATCATCGACCGCTGGGAGGATGAGCTGGACGAGGACGAGGACTACGAGCCGGACGAGTATTTCTCCGACTGATTGCGCATCAAGTCTCGCAGAAAGGAGGGAGTCCCCATACAGCTTGATCACATTTACACCGGCGATTGTCTCGAAGTCCTCAAAACGCTGCCCGATGAAAGCGTCCATTGCTGCATCACCTCCCCGCCGTATTACGCGCTGCGTGATTACGGTGTGGACGGGCAGATCGGCAGAGAGGCAACGCCAAAGGAATACATCTCGCGCCTGACGGAAGTGTTCACCGAAGTCAGGCGCGTTCTGCGTTCGGATGGGACGCTCTGGCTCAACATCTCCGACACCTATGCCGGGAAAGGCAATCAGGGCAGCTATATGGACGCAAAGAATCCCAAGGGCAGAAACGGTCAGGCTGTGGCTCTCAACTACAAGGTTGAGGGCTGCAAACCCAAGGATATGATCGGAATCCCGTGGATGCTGGCCTTTTCGCTCCGCGACTCTGGCTGGTATTTGCGCAATGACATTATCTGGATGAAAGAAAACCCGATGCCGGAAAGCGTCAAAGACCGCTGCGCCCGCTGCTATGAGCATATCTTTCTGTTCTCGAAGTCACGGAAGTATTTCTTTGACTACAAGGCCATTTCCGAGCCGATTGCTCCCGGAACGGTAAGCAGGCTCAAGCGCGGGGTCAAGGGAAGCAACAAATACGGGGAGCCGATCCCCGGACAGGCAAAGCAGCAGACCATCAACCTGTGCCGGGAACACGGTGCTATCTCCGATGAGATGATCAATCCGCTGCGTAACAAGCGGGATGTCTGGATTATCAACACCGTCCCCTTCAAAGGCGGTCACTATGCCGCATACCCGCCGAAGCTGGTTGAAACCTGTCTGCTTGCCGGATGCCCGAAAGACGGCGTTGTCCTTGATCCCTTTATGGGCAGCGGAACAACCGGCATGGTCGCCAAGCAGCTTGACCGGCACTATGTCGGGATTGAACTGAACCCTGAATACACAAAGCTTGCCGAGGCGCGGATTGGAGGTGAAATCTGATGCCTCATGACGAATTGAAACCCAAAGACAAAGTTGTCCTGCGGATGACCAGAGACGGCGCTGTGGAAGAAAACCTCACGGAGGGCACTTCGGAAAAGGTATCGAAGCGCCTTGAGGACGCCCAGCTTGTTACTCCCCATGACGCAGAAACCGTCAATATGACCGAAGAGGTCAGGAAAAGGCGGCAGCTCCGCCCCGATGAGTTGGAAAACCCAGAGAGTCAGACCGAAGCTCAGACCTCAGAGACGGCACAGGAGTATAAGCCGGATGATCTGCCCGTCAGCGATGAGCCTACATCTCACGCCCCGCATTCGGATGGCTACCATGCCCATCCCGTTGACTACGGGAAAGCATTTGCCGACACTGCTGTCACCGGCAGGGTCAACAGACCTCGCGCCGAGCGGCAGATTGACGGCGAGGCCGTCTTGGAAAAGGCGGCTGAAACATCCGCAGAGATGCCAGACTTTAGCAGTGATGCCCCTGCATCCCGCCGGATTGAGCGGTTGGAGCGCAAATCCCAGAAGGCGCATGAGCGTCTGGATGCCGCCCGTGAGAAGCTGCCCACCAAGAAGGTGGTGAAAAAAGAGCGCGTCTTTGATGAGGAAACCGGCAAAGGGAAAAACCGCCTCCACTTTGAGGATGAGCTGAAAATCCCCAAGGGGCAGAGCAAATTGCAGTTTGAGGCGGACAAGACTGTCCGCAAGGTCGGCGATACCCTCGCTTCCGGCATTCACGGCAAAATCCATGAGGTCGAGCAGGAAAACTCCGGCGTGGAAGCCGCCCATAAGACAGAGATTGCCGCAGAGTCCGTTGTCCGCCACTACCAGCACCACACAGAGCGCAGTGCAAACAAGCCTTTCGAGAAGGTGTCCAAGCTGGAGCAGAAGGCCGAGGCCGCTGATCGGAAGCTCCATTTTGAGAAGACGGTCGCCGAAAACCCTGAGGTGAAAACTTCCCGTGCTAATATGAACCGGCATTACCAGAAGCAGCACATCAAAAAGGAATATGCTACGGCTCGTAAGGCCGGGGCGCAGACCGCATCCAGCGCTACAAAGTCCACCGGCAAAACTTTCCGTGAGAAAGCGTCGGATAAGGTCAAGGAGTTCTTCTCCAAGAATAAGAAGGTCTTTGCATGGCTTGGCGCGGGTCTGATGCTCCTGATCCTGCTATCGGCAGGGATAAGCTCCTGTACAGCCATGTTTACCTCTACCACTTCGTCTGTCATCGCCACTTCTTATCTTAGTGAGGATGATACCATGCTGGGCGCGGAGGCGCAGTATTGTCAGATGGAGGCGGAGCTTCAAGAGTATCTGGACACCTACGAGAGCACACATGACTACGACGAGTACCATTTCGACCTTGATACGATTGAGCACGATCCCTATGTGCTGATTTCCATTCTCTCTGCCTTCAACGAGGGTGAGTTTACGCTGGATGAGGTTCAAGGGTTAATGCAAACGCTCTTTGACCGGCAGTATATCCTAACCGAGGATGTGGAGGTTGAGGTGCGATACCGCACAGAGACACGGACAGATAGCGAAGGCAATGAGTACGATGTCCAAGTGCCCTACAACTACTACATCTGTACGGTCACGCTGGAAAACTTTGACCTTTCGCATTTGCCGGTCTACATCATGAATGAAGACCAGCTCTCCATGTACTCGGCGTATATGTCAACGCTCGGCAACCGCGAGGATTTATTCCCCGGTTCCGGTTATGTAGACAAGTACATCGAAAACCCGCCTGATGACTACACGGTCAATGCGGAATATCTGACGGATGAGAAGTTCGCAACGCTCATCGCAGAGGCCGAGAAGTACCTTGGCTATCCCTATGTGTGGGGCGGTTCAAATCCGTCCACATCCTTTGATTGTTCGGGCTTTGTGAGCTATGTCCTCACGAACAGCGGACTTGTCAACACTGGGAGGCTCGGTGCGCAGGGGCTTTACAATGTCTGTACACCTGTTTCCAGCGCCGAGGCAAGACCGGGCGATCTGGTCTTCTTTGTTGGCACATACGATACCCCCGGTGTTTCCCATGTGGGCATCTATGTGGGCGACAATGTGATGTTACACTGCGGCGATCCCATCCAGTACACATCCATCAACACTTCCTATTGGCAGTCTCACTTTTATGCCTTTGGAAGACCCAACTATTAACTGAAAGGAGCGTTTTTATGAACCCGAAATATCAGAAAGTTTGCGCGGAAATCGCCAAAACTGAGAAGAAGGTCGAGGACCTGCAGGGGCAGCTCAAAGAGCTGTACGACAAGAAAACCGAGCTGGAAAACCTTGAAATCGTCAACACTGTCCGCGCGATGGTCATGGACAAGGAGCAGATCATGGCGTTCCTCGCCGCGATGAAGGACGGCAAGACGGAAAAGCACTCCACTACTACCCAGCAGGAGGTGACGGACAATGACTAAGAGAAAAGGAATCCGCCTTCTGGCAGCGCTTGCGCTTTGCTTCGCGCTCTGTTTTTCGTTTACCGTCCCGGCCTTCGCCTATGCGGATGATATGGAACAGGAACTTCCTGTGACAGAGGCGACCCGGCCCGAGGCAACACCGGAATCGGCATCCCCCGAAGAGCCAGAGCCGTATGAAGGAGAGCCGATTGACGATGAAGGCAACGCCCATACCCGCGATCTGCTCTATGACAAGGCGACAAATAAGCAGTTCATCACGGTGCAGACAAAAACCGGCAATACCTTTTATATCGTGATCGACTACGATGCGCCTATCAATGAAGAAGAGGAACAGTATCAGACCTATTTCCTCAACATGGTGGATGAGGCTGATCTGCTCGCTCTGTTAGATGAGGAAACTGCATCTTCGCTTACCACCTGTAACTGTGATACCCACTGTGAGGCCGGTGCAGTCAATACGGAATGCCCTGTCTGCAAAACAAATATGAGCGAGTGTACCGGCGCTGTGCCCGAGCCGGAAGAGTCGGTCGAGAGCGAGGAACCCGAAGTGCCGGAAGAGCCTGAAAGCTCTTCTCCAAACATTGCCCTGATCATCGGCATCATTGCTCTGGTCGGTATTGGCGGCGGTGCGTATTACTATATCAAGTTCGTTCGCGGTAAGAAGCAGAAGGATGAGGATCTGGATTTCTTCGATGACGAGGGCTATGGGGAAGAGCCGTACATCAACGAGGACGAAGAGCTGGTCATTGCAGACGATGAAGAGGACGAGGACGAAACGAAAGAAACGGAGGAAACGGTTTGATCTTAGTGATTGCGGAGAAGCCGAGCGTTGGAGCTGCTATCGGGAAGGTGCTGGGTGCGACCTCCCGTAAGGACGGCTATCTCGAAGGAAACGACTATATCGTCTCATGGTGCGTTGGTCATCTTGTGGGGCTTGCGGATGCAAGCTCCTATGATGAGCGGTTTGCCAAGTGGCGGTACAGCGACCTTCCTATTGTCCCGGAGGATTGGCTGTTTGAAGTGCCCAAAGAAAAACAGAAGCAGTTCAAAGTGCTGCGCGACCTCATGAAAGACAAGCGCGTAACCGAGCTGGTTTGCGCCACCGATGCGGGGCGCGAAGGCGAGCTGATTTTCCGGCTGGTCTACAACAAAGCCGGATGCACGAAGCCCTTTAAGCGCCTGTGGATCAGTTCCTTGGAAGACGAAGCGATCCGCGAAGGCTTTGCCCATCTGCGTGACAGCAGCGAGTATGACCGACTGTATGAAGCTGCCCTTGCCCGTTCCAAGGCGGACTGGATTGTCGGCATCAACGACACAAGGCTGTTTTCAACGCTCTATCACAAGAAGCTGGTGGTCGGGCGCGTCCAAACGCCTACGCTGGCAATGCTGGTGGAGCGCGAAGGTAAAATCTCCACCTTCCACAAGGAGAAATACTTCAATGTTCATATCGGCAAGGATGGCCTGACAGCGGACTTGGAGAAGGTCAAAACCGAAGACGAAGCGAATGCGATTGCGGCGGCTTGCGATAAAAAGCAAGCCGTCGTTTCTTCTCTCAAGAAGGAAACGAAGACGGTCAACCCGCCGAAGCTCTACGATTTGACCACTTTGCAGCGGGAGGCAAACCGCTACTACGGCTTTACCGCCCAGCAGACGCTCGATCTGGTGCAGTCTCTCTATGAGAAAAAGCTGCTCACCTATCCCCGAACGGACAGTCAGTTCATCACTGAGGATATGGAGGGCACTGCCCGTCAGGTAATCGGCATTGTCTGCCGCAAGTTGCCGCTCTTTGAGGGTATCACCCATGAGCCGGACATCGGGCGGATTACCAACAACGCCAAGGTCACTGACCATCACGCGATTATTCCCACTGTCCAGCTTGAAAAACAGGATCTCGGAGAGCTGCCGGAGACGGAACAGAAAATCATCCGTCTTGTCGCCATGCGTCTTCTGTGTGCTACCGGTGAGAAGCATATTTATGATGAGACTTCGGTCACGCTCATCTGTGAGGGATATGAGTTCAAGGCAAAAGGCAAAACTATCGTGCAGGATGGCTGGAAAGCAGTTGAGCGGCGCTTCAAGGAAACGCTCAAGAGCAAGGAGAAAGATGAACCGGAGCGTTCGCTGCCCTCCTTAAACGAGAACGACACAATCGATCCTGTCGATGCCAGCGTCACCGAGCATTACACATCCCCGCCGAAGCCCTATACCGAGGACTCGCTGCTGTCTGCGATGGAGACTGCCGGAAATGCTGAGTTCGACGATGATACCGAAAAGAAAGGGCTGGGTACTCCGGCCACCCGTGCCGGTATCATTGAGAAACTGGTCAAAGGCGGCTTTGTTGAGCGCAAGGGTAAGTCTCTCATCCCGACGAAAGACGGCAACAACCTTGTTTGCGTCCTGCCGGAGCAGATCACTTCTCCTTCCATGACAGCGGAATGGGAAAACACCCTGATGCAGATTGAGCGCGGCAAGGCAGACGCGGACAAGTTCCTCTCCGGTATCGTGGAGATGACATCCGGGCTGGTCAAAGCCTATCCGTTCCTCTCTGACGCCGAGGTAAACCGCTTCGATTCTGGCCGGGAAAGCATCGGCAAATGTCCGCGCTGCGGTTCGCCGGTCTATGTGGGCAAAGGCAACTACTACTGCTCCAACAGAGAGTGCTCTTTCTGTATGTGGGAGGACAATAAGTTCTTCACATCCAAGAAAAAGAAGCTGACTAAGAAGATCGCTGCCGAGCTGCTGGATAAGGGCTGGTGCAAGGTCACAGGGCTTTATACCCCGAAGAGGCCGCAGCTCTACGATGCGGTGATCAGGCTGGATGATACCGGAGGCAAATATGTCAGCTTCAAGATGGAGTTTGACCGATGATGCGCCCGCGATATATTGCCTCTTGCAGCGGAGGCAAGGACAGCGTAACAACCATTCTTCTTGCTGCGGAGAAAAATGAGCCGTTGGATGAGGTCATATACAGTGAGGTGATGTTCGATCAGAACACCAGCGGCGAGGTTCCAGAGCATCGGGACTTCATTTACCATAAACTCAAACCTTTCGTGGAAAGAGAACTTGGCTGTAAATTCTCCGTGTTGCGGGGAAACAAAACCTACGATGATGTATTTCATCATGTTATTGTTCGCGGCCCCTATGAGGGCTTGATTCGGGGCTTTGTCTGGCCGGGAAAATGTGCAGTAAATCGGGACTGCAAAATGCCGCCCCTCCGTAAGTATCATAAAACTCAACATGATGATACCCGCAGTTATGTGGGCATAGCCTTGGATGAGCCGAAGCGCCTTGCCAGACTAAACAAGGAGAAAGACATCAGCCTCCTTGCCAAGTATGGTTTGACCGAAGCAGATGCTTGGCGGCTGTGTGAAAAATACGATATGCTCTCTCCCTGTTACCAGCACTCCAAGCGCAACGGCTGTTGGTTCTGCCCGAACGCATCCAATTCCGAACTCTCCCACATGGTCAACCGGCACCCTGAACTATTCGATAGGCTAATCGAGTGGGAACGCACAGATAATTTGTACCATCGTCGATTGACCAGAACGGAAACTCCGTCTGAGGTAAAGGCTCGCCTTATGAGCAAACCCCAGCCGGAGTTTTCTATTTCAAAACAGTAAGATCGGAGGTTGAAAATGGCCGAAAACAGAAATGCTCAGCAAGTCCGGGAGATCACCGACAAGCTGGAACAGGGCATCAAGGAGCTGTTTGAATCTGACCGGTTCAAAGAGTATCTGACAACGATGTCCAAATTCTATAACTACTCATTCAGGAACACGCTGCTCATCGCCATGCAGAAGCCGGATGCAACGCTGATTGCCGGTTACACGGCATGGCAGCGCAATTTTGACCGCCATGTGATGAAGGGCGAAAAGGGCATCAAAATCCTTGCTCCTGCGCCCTACAAGGTGAAAGAAGAACGGGAAAAGCTCGATCCGATGACCCAGAAGCCCATCCTCGACAAGGACGGAAAGCCGGTCACAGAGGTTGTCGAAGTCAGCCGCCCAGCCTTTAAGGTGGTGAGCGTCTTTGATGTTTCCCAGACGGACGGGAAAGAACTTCCCGACATCGCAGTGGATGAGCTATCAGGCAGTGTGGAGAACTACGCTGCCTTTTTTGACACCCTTAAAGAGCTGTCTCCTGTTCCCATTGCCTTTGAAAACATCACCGATGGCGCAAAGGGTTACTTTTCACCGGTAGAAAACCGGATTGCCATTCAGGAGGGCATGAGCGAAATCCAGACCATCAAGACGGCAATCCATGAGATTGCCCATGCCAAGCTCCATGCCGTCACTCCGGGCGAGAAGGTTGCTCCCGAAGACAAGAAAGACCGGCGGACAAAGGAAGTGGAAGCAGAAAGCATCGCCTACACCGTATGCCAGCGATACGGCATTGAAACCTCCGACTATTCTTTCGGCTATATTGCCGGTTGGTCATCGGATAAGGAGACAAAGGAGCTACAAGGGTCGTTGGAGACAATCCGCAAAACGGCGGCTGAGATGATCACCGGCATTGACGAAAAGCTCAAAGAGCGGCTTGCGGAGAAAGAACAGGAAGCCCCTGTACCGCTGCGGGATGCAGCTATTCCGGTTTATCGGGAAGCTGCGATGTATGCCTTTGAAGCCGGTGAGCTGGGAGCATATCGTGCTTCGAGGCAAGCGAACATCGACTGCAAAGAGACGATTGAGCAGACCATCAACGACTACTACGGCAACAATCGCCTTGCAGCGGAGTCCGCCGTCAAAAGCATACTTGAAAAGTTCTCGCCTGAGCGTGTCGCCTATGTCCTGTCGAATACCATCCAGCAGAAAGGCCATGACGGGCGCATCTCCCCGGACTGCAAGGCGTGGGCAAAAGGCATGGACGCTTGCCCGGATAATGCAGATCACCTCATTATAGACAGTGTAAATCCGGGGCTGGTCACCCTTTTTACCGAAGAGTTCGTCCGGCAGACTGCCATCGGCAGAACGCAGGAACAGGCACCGGCTGAACAGAGCGAAACGCCTGTTACAGGAAATGCTCCCGAAACCGATGCGCCCAAAGAGCCAGAACAGGCAGCACCGGCCAAGCATCGTCTCACATCGGAGGAAAAGAAAATCAAGGAAGCCGTCATGGACACGCTCAAAGCGCAGATCGCCGGTCGCAACGACGGGATGCTGGCAACCTACCGTTCGTCCAACCAGTCTTTCAAGGTGATGATGGAGTACAAGGTCAGGATTGAGGGCAACACCGTCACCCGGAATGGAGAGCCGATGTTTGCGATCCATCGCCGCCATTCGGCTAAGAAGGTACAGGGCTGCTACCGCGAGATGACACCGACACTCGAATATATCGGCAAGGAGAAGTCTCAGGAGGCAGTACGGGAAAAGCCTTCTATCCGGGAACAGCTTCGGGCTGCGGCTAAGAAACAGCCGGAACGGAAAGCGCCGGTCAAGCAGAAGTCCCGCGATGTCGGATTGGAGTGATGCCTATGAAATTTGAAAACATCGATCTTGTGGATGCCCTTCGGCGGATTATGGACATCCACACACAGAACTACAAAGAGGACTTTGAACTGGACGCAGGGCTGCTTCACAGTCTTGCCGATTCCCAATCCCCCGAAGATAAACATCTTCTCTGGATGTCCCGTCCGAGCGGCACTTACCTTCTCCCAGAACGCGAAGTCTATGTGGAAGACTCCTTTGAGAATAAGGTGTGGGAGTATTACCATGAGCAGACCGGCGATCCGATCCTTGCATACGAGGTCGAAATCACCGGCAAGGAAGACGGCAAGGTAAAGGGAAATCTCATCGAGCTGGATTATGACGCTCATGTGGATCGGATGCAGAAGCTCACTGTTCCGGTCGAGAAGGTAGCAGTCACCTTTGAGGATGACGCTACCTTCTATCTTTCTTTCCGCAGTTACCGGCGTGAAGCGCTCCCGCTGGAAGAACAGCACGGTGAGATTGTCTCCGTAAACTACTTGCCGGAAAATGCAAAAGAGCTGGATATGATCCTCCGTCGTGAGCGGTTCAAGCTGAGCTTCCATACGAAAACCGGCAATATTGAGGATCACATTCACAAGCTTGCCGCGCAGCATGGCGTGACCGAGAAGTTGGGTGTTTTGCCACTTGAGGCGCAGACTGCCTACAACGCTGTCAAAGAAGCCCATCCCGAAGCGATTGTCTGCTTTGCTCAGAACGGCTACTTCGAGATTTATGGAGAGGACGCCAAGAATGCAGCGCCCATGCTCGGTGCAAAGATTCTGATGAAGGAGCTGGAAGGCGGCGGGCAGGTCCCCGTGACAGGATTCCGAGAAGATCAGTGGGCGGCAAAAGCAAAGGCTCTGTGGGGGCAGGGCAATGATGTCCTCATCACGCAGCCCGGTGAAGGCGGCAGACAGGAGACGGTCAAGCACCTCAAGGCCGAGGACTACATCCCTGTCGGCATGGTGATGGATATGGACGGTATAACCGTCCGCGTGGACAGTGTGGATTTCCCAAATGAAGAGGTCAGGCTGACCGACATCACGGATAAGCAGCATCCCGCTCAGTTTTGGGAAAAGCTGTCCATCGTGCGTGAATATGTGGAGAATGCCCCAGCGGAAAATCTATGGAAAGCGATTGACCGCCGGGAACATGGCTCACAGAAAAAGCCCTCTGTCCTTGCAAAGCTCAAGGAACACGCCAAAGCCGCGCCGGATAAGGCAGCGAAACAACCTGAACACACAAAGAAACCGAAAGAAATGGAGAGATGATTATGATGTTTACTGTGGAAGAGATCAATCTGATGTGCTGCTTCGATACTTCCAGCCGCAAGAGACTGATTGCAGAGATGAAGGAGCTGCCCATCGGCGATCTGGAAGATGAGATGGCGGAACTGCTGTTCCATACGATTCGCAAGCTCGAGAGTATCAGCGACGAAGAGTTTTCGGAACTCTACATTGCGCCGGACAGCATGATCGACGATTGAAAGGAGGATGCCTATGCCTGTTTTGGATGGCAGTTTTGAAGCTTTTGTGACTAACCTCGGCAAGTACAACGAGGGAGAGCTTGTTGGCGAGTGGGTGCATTTCCCGACTACCGAAGATAAGATGAAGAAAGTGTTCGAGCGGATCGGCATCGGTTCAAAGGATGACTTCGGTCAGGTCTATGAGGAATGGTTCATCACCGATTATGACTGCCCCATTCATGAAGTAAGCAAGCTCCTTGGCGAATACGAAAATCTCGACAAGCTCAATTATCTTGCCTCCCGGCTGGATGAGCTGTCCACCTCTGAACTTGAGCATTTTGTAGCGATCATGGATAGCGGCTGCGATAAAGTCAGTGACCTTGATGACCTGATCAATCTGACCTATAACCTCGACAACTATGATTTTATCCCTGACATCAAGGACTATGATGATCTCGGTCGATACTACTTCTTTGAGGGCGGCTACAACATTGACAATAAGTTCGGCAGCTTTGTGGATTACATCGACTTTGAACGATACGGGGAAGACTGCGCGATCAATGAAGGTGGTACACTGACGGACGCCGGGTACATCCGGCCTACCGGAGATAGCTGGAACCGTTACTTTGACGGGACGCTTGAGGATATTCCCGATGAATACCGTGTCACTGGGGGCGGTGAGGATTTGGAGCAGCCAAGCACAATCACTGTGCTGGTAGTTGAACCGGACAAGAAGCCCTATGTGAAAGAAATCCCTTCCGACCTTGAGTCCTTACAGCATGAGGTCGGAGGTAGCATTCAGGCGGTCTATCCATTTGAAGAGCCGGTCGCCGTTATCTGCAATGAAGAGGGTAAGCTGGAAGGTCTGCCCCTCAACCGCGCCCTGCGAGATGAGAACGGAGAAATCTATGATATTGTTGCCGGAACATTCCTTGTCACGGGCTTGACCGATGACAGCTTCGGATCTCTCTCGCCGGATTTGCTGCGTCAGTTCATGACGGAGTTCAAAATGCCGGAACAGTTTGCAAAAATCGGCGACAGGATTGTTGCCATCCCGATGATCTCCGAAGAGCAGCAGAAGCAGACGGTTCTCGAAGAGAAAAGCTCCATCGTCAATGAGAACACCTCCGGTATGGCGGTGGACGGCCATATCGGCACATGGCACACGATTGACCACAAGGAAATCGACGGTCACACCTTTTGGCTAATGGAGCACGATACTTTCGGGGACGATGCCTCCTGCATCATTGTGGATGAGCGCGGCGAACCGGTGCTGTCCCACATCTATGACGGCTTCGATGAGAACACGGTCGATCTGCTCCGTCAGGAGGTCACGCCGGTTGTGAAGATGCCGGATGACAGCATCAGCATCGAGGATATGAAGCAGTATGGCTACAAATGGGGCGGAATGCTGCCCATGCGGGAAGAGGCTGCGGCTGAGGTCATGAAGTCGTGTCAGATTTACCGGCTGTACGGTGACGATACCGAGGGGCTGGTTCTGGATGCCAAAGAAATCAAGGATCATGCTGCGAAAGGCGGTATCTTCGGCGTTGAAAAGGCCGAGTGGAAAGCGATGTTGGAACGGCAGAATCCCCTCAAGGCCGCTGAAATGTCCCTTGAGGATGACTACGGCATGATCGACGGCATCATCAACAACGGCCCAAAAGAGAAAGACCAAAGCGAAAAGCGCGGGAAGTCTTCCATCATGGATCGGCTGAAAGCAGCCAAGTCCAGCAAGCCGCAGGACAGGCCAGCGCCCCAGAAGGAGAAAAAGAGTGAGCGTGATTTATGAGCCGAAGTAAGAAGTGGAAACTCGAATGGAGCTTCTTCCTTGACAGTGATGGGCGGCGCAAATACAACGACCTGTGCCGCCGCTGCACATCCCCCTGCAAGCAAAGCTTTCGGGTGGAAATTGTGGCCTGCCCCTTCTACAAGTCCAAGCGGATAGACAGGGTGGAAAATATGTCGTGATTAGTGTTGAAAATCGCGCTTTTTCTGTCCTGTAAGCGGCGCTGAAAAGGTGCTCCGTATGTTTTCCTGTCTGCACCTTCAAGGCGTGAAATGTAAGGATAAAGGTCGATTTTCCATCATAAGTGAAGAGCCTCAGTCGATACCTTTTCGGGTGTCGGCTGAGGCTCTTTTTATATGCGTCCAATAGGAACATCAATTCTGTCTCGTGCTACACAAACATTATCTTTTATGATATAACACTCAACAAAATGTGGTCCTTGAAAACTCGTGCGTTCTTTGTGCGTTTTTGAGTCAGTCTTTATAATTTCACCGCGTATCATATCCTTTGATTCAGCAACATCCCCTACATTTCTAACTTTCCAATAAATGCTATACGGTTTTGGCGCATCACAATACTCTATTTGGAATGTGAGAGATTTGTTGTGACGCAAGATATGCCGCTCATGCAATGCTTTACGAAGCCAAAAGTCTCGGAAACCATTTTGCG
>OHJY01000424.1_pt1 | contig 17095 bp, 10 predicted proteins | sample 1568681 | NCBI WGS metagenome assembly OHJY01 (sample SAMEA3879540, study PRJEB24766) | human gut metagenome | biome: human-associated habitat; feature: feces | place: USA | collected 1985/1987
TGCTGATTGCTTTCAAAGACATATAAAGGTGCACTGTTCGTTAAGACCGCTTTTAGGTGGATCCCAATGCGTCTGCGTGCCACCATTTTGTTTAAACAGACATGACTTGACTAACCGAAGCAAATATGTTTAGAACTCTAGCCCATGTAGTCATTGGATGTTAGGCGATGTGGAGAGGGTTGGCGGCGTCGACGGCATCGGGGGCGTCGGAAGGACCGTCGGGGACAGCGTCTGCCGGATCCTCGTCGGGGGTCTCGATCTGTTTGATCATTACCTCTTGGCCCTGCAGCAAATAGGTCTCGCCGCTACCGCACTGGGGACAGGTCTTGCCGTACTCGACCGTCGCGTAGTCGCAGCCGCACGCCTCGCAATGTGTCACGGCCTCGACGGGCTCCACGATAAGCTCCGCGCCCTGCGCGATAGGCTTTTTATCTGCTGCCCAGCGCCAAGCGTCGAGCAGCAAGTCGGGAACGACGCCCGAGACCTCGCCCAGCAGCAACGTCACGCTCGAAACGCGACGCACGCCATGAGCGCGCGCCACATTCTCGACATCGCGAATAATGTGATAGACGATTCCCAATTCATGCAAGGTAGAAACCTTTCAACAACGGTTGATGCGATGCAAATTCAAAGCAAGGGGACGGCGAAATCTAGTCTGCGCCGTCCCCCTACCCGCCATGGTTACCTATTTACGACCGAACTCGATTTTGATTGCACGCTTTAAAGCATACTTGCCCAGGCTCGGGAGCTTTTGCTCGTATTTGACCATCGTTGAGCACTCGGGGCGGTCGCGATCCAGATGGATGGCGTCGAACGCGCACTTGGTGGTGCACAGGCCGCAGCCGATGCACTTGTTGGGGTCGACGATCGAGGCGCCGCAGCCCAGGCAGTGGGCGGTCTCGGCGCGCACCTGCTCTTCGGTAAAGGTCTCGACGTACTCGCTAAAGGGCGCAGCCTTCTCGCGCTCGCGGTCCACGTGGGCAACCTCGCGGCTCGCGTTGTCGTAGCTCTCGATCACGACATCGTCGCGGTCGAGCGCGGTGTAGCGGCGCTGGTTGCGGCCGATGGTGAGCGTGGAGCCTGGCTGCACAAAGCGATGGATGGACACGGCGGCCTCGTGACCGGCGGCGATGGCGTCGATGGCAAAGCTCGGACCGGTGTAGACGTCGCCGCCCACAAAGATGTCGGGCTCGGCGGTCTGATAGGTCTGAGGATCGGCAAGGGCACCCTGGCCGCGGCCAAGCTCCACCTTGGAGCCAGCCAGCAGGTCGCCCCACACAATGGACTGGCCAATCGACATGACGACACGGTCGGCATCGACACGGCGCAGATCGTTCTCGTCGTACTCGGGCGCAAAACGGCCCTCGTCGTCAAAGACACGCGTGCAGCGCTTGAAGGTGATGCCGCACACACGACCGGCCTCGTCCAGGTGAACTTCCTTGGGGCCCCAGCCGCAGCTGATGTGAGCGCCGTCCTCAACGGCCTCGCGACGTTCCTCCTCGCTGGCGGGCATCTGGGCCTCGCTCTCCAGGCAGAACATCTCAACGTGCTCGGAACCCAGACGGCAGGCGTTGCGCGCGACATCGATAGCCACGTTGCCGCCGCCCACCACAATGGTGCGGCCGGGCAACGCGTCGATCTTGCCACTGTTGACCTCGCGCAAAAAGTCGACGGCCACGGTCACGTCCACGGCATCCTCGCCCGGAATACCGGCAAGGCGGCCGCCCTGGCAGCCGATGGCAACATAAAAGGCCTTAAAGCCCTGCTCGCGCAGCTCATTGAGCGTCACATCGCGACCGACCTCCACGCCATAGCGGAACTCGGCACCCATCAGGCGAATGATCTCGACCTCGGCCTCGATAACATCCTTCTGCAGCTTAAAGCTGGGAATGCCATAGGTGAGCATGCCACCCGGGCGCTCGTTCTTCTCGAACACGACGGGCTTGTAGCCCTTCTCGGCCAGGTAGAAAGCGCAGGACAGGCCGGCCGGACCGGCACCGATGATGGCGATCTTCTGATCAAAGCCGCCAGCGCGCGTCGGCGTAACCACGGGCGGGACGTAGCGGGTCGCGGCATCCAGATCGCGCTGGGCGATGAACTTCTTGACCTCGTCGATAGCCACGGCGGCATCCACACGGCCGCGGGTGCAGGCATCCTCACAGCGGCGGTTGCACACACGGCCGCAGATAGCGGGCAGCGGGTTCTCGCGCTTAATGAGTGCTAGGGCCTCGTCATAGCGACCCTGAGCCGCGAGCTTCAAATAGCCCTGAACGGCAACGTGCGCGGGGCAGGCCGTCTTGCAGGGAGCGGTGCCGGACTCATGCGTCTCGATACGGTTGTCGTTGCGGTAGTTGGGCGACCACTTGGTGTGATCCCATTTGGTGGCGTCGGGCAGCTCCTGGCGCGGATACTCGGGCACCTGTCCGCCGGCCTTTTTGCTGTAGAGCTTCTGGCCGAGCTTGGCGGCGCCGGCCGGGCACACCTCAACGCAGCGACCGCAGGCAACGCACTTGTCCTTCTCGACCTTGGCGACATAGGCCGAGCGCGACAGGTTGGGCGTGTTGAACAGCTGCGAGGTGCGCAGGGCGTAGCACACGTTGACGTTGCAGTTGCAGATGGCGAAGATCTTGTTCTCGCCGTCGATGTTGGTGATCTGGTGCACAAAGCCGTTGTCCTCGGCCTGGCGCAGGATGTCGTAGACCTCGTCGCGGGTCACGTAATGGCCACGATCGGTCTCGACCACGTAGTCGGCCATATCGCCCACGGCGATGCACCAATCGGCCGGGTCGTCGGCGCAGCCCTCACCCATCACGCGACGGCTCGCGCGGCAGCTGCAGGTGCTAGCGGCATACTTACCCTCGTATTTGTCGAGCCAGTGCTCAATATGCTCAATAGGCACCGACGTGCTCGCGGCGTCAATGGCCTTCTCGACCGGAATGACGTGCATGCCGATACCGGCGCCTCCGGGCGGCACCATCGGTGTGGCCTTGGACAGCGGGCCCTTGGATGCCTGTTCAAAGAACTTGGCGTAGACCGGGTGCTCCTCGAGCTGGCTCACGCGCATGTTGAGGAACTCGGCGGAACCCGGCACCAGCATGGGCAGCACCCATTGCTTGGCGCGCTCGGGATTTTCCCAGTTGTACTCGAGCAGGCCCGTGTAGCTCATATCGTCGAGCATCTTCTCGATCTGGGCCTCGGGCATGCCGGTGAGCTTGACCATCTCGGGCAGCGTGTAGGGACGGCGCATCTTCATCTTGCAGAGCACTTCGGCCTGCTCGTCGGTTGCGGCCTCGGCAAACGACCAGTACTCGTAGCCCAGCAGCTCGTCGCGATGCAGCAGGCGGTTGGTGCAGTGCTCGCACAGCTTGACGATGGCCTCGCGCGGATGCTCCGGCAGCGGCGGCACAAACTCCGCACCGATATCGGGCTCGGTGTAGCTAATCCCCGGTCCGTTGAGAATCATAGTCGTCCCTTCTCTTGCCGCAGCCTGGCAGGCACGCAGCGCCCCTCTTTTTACGGGCTCGACATGCCCCCACGCCGTTCACCCGTTATTGTTGACATTGTGTCAAAAACAGTATTGACGAACCGTCAACAATATTCAAGACTGTTAGGCGAACGGTCAGGCTCAAACAGATGAAAGGCGGCAAGCACATGAGCAGTAACGCAGCGAACACCTCTGTGGCCGACGCCGTCCCCGCGCCCGACAGCACGGCAAAGCGCTTGACGGGCGACGAACGCCGTCGCGAGATCCTCGATGCCGTGCGCACCGTAAGCTCCGAGCTGGGCGTGTCCCACCTATCGGTATCGGCCGTGACCAAGCGAGCCGGCTGCACGCGCTCGCTGTTCTACCACTACTTCGCCGACATGGACGCCGCCGTCACCGCCGTCATGGACGAGGCAATCGACGGTTTTATCTCCGAGCTCGAGCAGTGGAATGCCAACCGCACCGTCGGCGATATCGAGGGCGCGCTCGACACCGTCGCCCCGCTCTTTAAGCGCTTGGTCGCCAGCGGCCACGAGCTGCCGAGTACGCTCACCTCAAGCAGTGGCGCGCTCTACGGCGGCTTTTTGCACAACGTGGTCCAGCGCGTGGCGCAGTATATCTGCGACACCACCGTGGTGGATTTTGTCGCCCATCATGAGCTACGCATCGACCATGTCTACGAGACGTTCTACACCCTCATCATGGGGTTGTTGATGTATATCCGCACGCACCCCGATGTGCCCGACGAGACGGTCAAGGAAATCATCGCCTCGACACTCCACATCGAGGGCTATACCGCCAAGTATCCGGAGCGCAAGCCCCAGAACTGACAACATTTGGCCAAACTGCCCGCGATCAGAAGAGGGGCCGCGGGCGTGTGAAAGGAGAGCAGCATGCTGTTCGATGTTTGGGGTAGCGATACCCTTATCCACTGGGCCGGCTGGGCCATGGTCTTTATCGGCCTGATCGTGCTCAACGAGGTCGGCCGCCGCACCAAGCTCGGCGCGGCAATCATCTTTGGCGTGGCTCCGCTGGCCATGACCATCTACTGCGTCGCCATCGCCGTGGGCGTTTCGCAGGGTGCTGAGTGGGCGCTCACCAACCCCACCCATGTGTACCAGAACAGCTGGTTCCACTACGCCAAGGTATACGCGGCGCTCGCCGGTTGCTGGGGCTTCATTGCCATTAAGTACCAGTGGGGAAAGATCGGCAAGGCGCATTGGTTCCGCGCATGGCCGTTTGTGATCGTCGCCATCAACATTATGATTGCCGTCGTGTCCGACTTTGAGAGCGCCTATCACTTCTTTGTCCTGGGCGAGTCCACCTGGGTCACCTCCGAAGGTGCTACGCAGCTGGCCGGCTGGAACAACGTGTTCAACGGCATCGCCGGTATCATCAACATCTTCTGCATGACCGGTTGGTGGAGCGTCTACGCCTCCGAGGACAAGACCGACATGCTGTGGCCCGATATGACCTGGGTCTACATCATCGCCTACGATATCTGGAACTTCTGCTACACCTACAACTGCCTGCCCACCCACTCCTGGTTCTGCGGCTTTGCGCTGCTGCTGGCGCCCACCGTCGCCGCCTTTATCTGGAACAAGGGCGGCTGGATCCAGAACCGCGCCTTTACGCTGGCCATTTGGTGCATGTTTGCCCAGGTGTTCCCCTACTTCCAGGAGGAGTCCATCTTTGTGACCCACTCCACGCTCGACCCCGGCGCCGCCACCGCGGTCTCGATTGCCGCGCTGGTCGCCAACGTCGCCGCGATCATCTACATCGCCTACCGCGCCAAGAAGCTCGGCCGCAATCCCTACAAGCAGGATGTCTTTGAGGGCACCAGCGATTGGGAGAAGGCCACCGCTCGTCGCGCCAAGGTCGATTACGCTCACGCCGAGTAACATGTTGGTCGCTGTTGGCGCCTGGGCATAGGCCCGCCCGCCAGGTTTTTCATCCAATGCCTCGCAGAGCCCCCGGAAAGCGTTTCGCTCGCTTTTCGGGGGCTTTTGTCGTTGCGTCTCTATTCATCTATTCAAAAACATGCGCATATATAAAATCGGATTTCAAATCATGAGGCGGCTCTATAGGGTCCTGTTTTTGGGTACAGTGTTGTCCCGATATTGAGCTTGGGGGATATATGAAAGATGAGACGACGGGCCAAGAGGACGCGGTCCAAGATGCAGAAGCGTGTGCCGAGGCCCTGGAGAGCCTAGACCGGATTTCGCTTGACGATGTTGCGTTTGACGATTCGAGCGTTGATGTGCAGGATGAGCCGGAAATCGAGGCGCAGCCCGATGATCAGGATACAGGCGACGTTGAGCCTGCCGAGGATGAGGCAGATCACGAAGACACCGAAAGCGAGGCCGACGACCAGCCCGGATCCGACACGAGCGAGGAAACCATCTTGCTCGACAACTTGCCGGCCGAAGATTCGCTGACCCGCGAGCTCCCTGGCTTAGGCTCTGCGCCTGCCGTGGACGAGACCATCGCCATGGGCGATATTCCCCTACCGTCCGTTCCTTCGGCACGCGAAGCCGAGGTTCGTCACCGTAAGATGTCGCCCAAGCGCCGCAACCTGATGGTGGCAGGCGTCGTAGCCGTCGCGCTTGTCGCCGGCGGCGCAGGCTATGCCGCTTGGAATGGATACCGGCAAGAGCAGGCCGCCGTGGTTGCCGCAAACGCCCATACCATGATGTCGGTGCAAATTGGCGTACATGCCGCGGGGCTCGACTGCTCAACTGGCTCCAAGATTCCCGTGCAGGTGAGCGGTCAGGATTCCGACGGTTCTTCCGTGAGCGAAACGCTCTACGTTGACGAGCACGGTCGCGGCATTAAGCTGCTGCCCGGCGATTACACGTTCTCCATCGCCGCCTCCCCCATCGCGGCCGACGGCACCATCTATACCGTCCCGACCACCAAGGCCCAGGTTACGGTCAAGAATGACGGGCAGGATCTGCGCGCTCAAGCCACCTTTAAGCTTAAGGTGCCCTCAGCCGACACGGTGACCGACGACCAGATCGATGCCGCCGCCAAGTACGCCGAAGAAGGCGGCGCGAGCTCCGCCGCGGCCGCCAAGATACTTCAGCAGGCGGCAACCGCGCGGCGCGACGCCGCCGTCAATGCCGTGAGCGCGCAAAAGGCACAGGCGTCCCGTGATGCTGACGCTCGCCACAAGGCAACCGACCTCTACCAGCTCGATATTCCCGTCGAGTGGTACGGCAAGGTCGCAACTTGGCAAAACGGAAGCACGCTATGCATCTATCTGGGCGACGACGCCAATACGCCGCTCGTGACGCTCGTCGCGGTGCGCGAGGGCGAGAGCTTTACGCCCGATGAAGGCGATACGGTTTTGGGTGCGGCCAATCTAGGCAACGGTTATACCGTCTACGCCAGCGGCCCCGTCTATCCGTACGTGGTGCCCCAGACCATCAACGGACGGACGCAGAACCCCGTGTCAACCTACCCCATGGACACGGCCATTGAGCTTGTCGAGCTTACGACCGGCAACCGCTATACCTATAGCCAGATCAAGAACGTGCTGGTCGGCAAAGACGGCAACGCAGACTCCGCGACCAAACTCGAGACCGACTACCTCGCCCAGATTCTGATGCCGAGCATCAAGGCCCAGGACTAGCCGGGCCGAAGACGGCCACCCAACACCCACATCCCTAACGCAGTTGCGGTGAAATAGGGACTGTTTTTGCTGGTCAAACCGCAAAACAGTCCCTATTTCACCGCAACTTATTGGTGGCCTTTTGGGTGGCACTCAGCGCCACGGATCGGCTTCGAACATCGGCTCGCGCTCGGGGCGGCGATCGCTGTAGGGATCGTAGCCGTCATCGTCCTCGTTCTCGGCACGGATGTAGGGGTCGCGCGGCTTGGGCACCGGCTTAGGCGCAGGCTTGGGTGCGGCGGGTGCGGCATCGGTCGCCGGCGCATTCGTCTTGATCTCGTCTTTCATCTGCATAGCTCCTTGCATCGCATCCGTTCAACATCATCGATTGTCGCACGAAAAAGGGCGGCGGACCCAATTGGATCCGCCGCCCTTGGCGTTTAGAGACGACTGGCAGATTTTAAGGCATGGCCCAAAATCTACTCGGCGTCGGGGACCTCGTAGGTGGCCGCCGGCGTGTTATCGCACACGACGGTAAAGCCGCCGTCCTTGTCGACATCGACCGTCACCTGATCCCCCTCGCGCACCGTGCCGTCGATGATAGCGGCCGCGATGGCATCCACGACCTCGCGCTGAACCAGACGCTTGAGCGGACGGGCGCCAAAGACCGGGTCCAGGCCACCCACGGCGAGCATCTGCTTGGCCGCCGGGGTGATGGCAAGCGTCATGCGCTCCTTGGCCAGGCGTGCGCGGACGTCGGCAAGCTGGATATCGACGATCTTCTCGATCTGCGCCATGCCGAGCGGATGGAACACCACGATATCGTCGATACGGTTGAGGAACTCGGGGCGGAAGGTCTGAGCCATGGCGGCGTCAACCTGATGGCGCATCTCTTCCTCGTCCTTACCGGACAGGTCGGCGATGGCCTTGGAGCCCACGTTGCTCGTCATGATGATAATCGTGTTCTTGAAGGACACCTGGCGACCCTGGCCATCGGTCAGGCGGCCGTCGTCGAGCACCTGCAGCAGCACGTTAAAGACATCCGGATGGGCCTTCTCCATCTCGTCGAGCAAGATCACGGAGTAGGGACGACGGCGCACGGCCTCGGTGAGCTGGCCGCCTTCGTCGTAGCCCACGTATCCCGGGGGCGCACCGATCAGACGCTGGACGCTGAACTTCTCCATGTACTCGGACATGTCAATACGCACAAGCGCGCGCTCGTCGTCGAACAGGCACTCGGCAAGCGCCTTGGCGAGCTCGGTCTTGCCCACGCCGGTGGGGCCCAGGAAGAAGAAGCTGCCGATGGGCTTGTCCGGGTCAGAGAGGCCCGCACGGCTGCGGCGCACGGCTGCGGCGACGGCGGAGACGGCCTCGTCCTGGCCGATGACGCGCTTATGCAGCTCACCCTCCAAGCCCTTCAATTTGTCGAGCTCGCCCTGCATCATCTTGGACACGGGCACGCCGGTCCAGGCACTCACGACCTCGGCGATCTCATCGGAGGTCACCTGCTCGTTGAGGCCCTCGCCGTCCTGCTGCTTTTGCGCCTCGAGCGCAGCCTCGGAATCCTGAATCTGCTGCTGCAGGCCCGGAATCACGGAGAAGCGCAGCTCGGACGCACGGCCCAGGTCGCCGTTGCGCGTCGCGCGCTCCTCTTCGCTCTTGGCCTCGTCGAGCTGCCCCTTGAGCTCCTGCACGTGGTCGATGGCGTTCTTTTGGTTGAGCCAGCCGGCCTTTTGCACATTGAGCTTTTCCTGGACCTCGGCAATCTCCTGGCGCAGGGCCTCCAGACGCTCCTTGGAGGCGTCGTCGGTCTCCTTCATGAGTGCCTGCTCCTCGATCTGCAGCTGGGTGAGTTGACGCGTGGTGGCGTCGATCTCAACCGGCATGCTCAGACGGCTTGCCGCCTCATCGACCAGGTCGATGGCCTTGTCGGGCAGGAAACGGTCGGCGATGTAGCGATCGGAGAGGTCGGCGGCGGCCACGAGCGCGCTATCGGTAATGTGGACGCCGTGGAAGATCTCGTACTTCTCCTTGAGGCCACGCAGGATCGAGATGGTGTCCTCGACGGTAGGCTCGCTGACCATTACGGTCTGGAAACGACGGGCGAGCGCCGCGTCCTTCTCGATGTACTTGCGGTATTCGTCAAGCGTAGTCGCGCCGATCGCATGCAAGTCGCCACGGGCAAGCGCCGGCTTCAGGATGTTGCCGGCGTCCATGGAGCCCTCGGTGGCACCCGCGCCCACGATGGTATGGAGCTCATCGATGAACAGGATGACCTTGCCCTCGGACTTCTGTACCTCCTTGAGCACGGCCTTCAAGCGGTCCTCGAACTCGCCGCGGTACTTGGCGCCGGCGACCAGCGCGCTCATGTCGAGCTCGATGAGGTCACGGTCGCGCAGCGTGCTCGGCACGTCGCCGGCCACGATACGCTGGGCGATGCCCTCGACGATGGCCGTTTTACCGACGCCCGGCTCACCAATGAGCACGGGGTTGTTCTTGGTGCGGCGGGACAGGACCTGGATGGTACGGCGAATCTCATCGGTACGGCCGATGACCGGGTCGAGCTTGCCGGCGCGGGCAAGGTCGCAGATGTTGCGACCGTACTGCTCCAGTGCCTCAAACTGCGTCTTGTCCTCGGCAGACGTCACGCGGTCATCGCCGCGCAGCTCCTCGTAGACTTGCTCGATGCGCTCCTTGGTGACGCCGGCGTCGCGCAGAACGCGGCCGGCCTCGCCCTTGTCCTCGGCAAGCGCCATCAGCAGATGCTCGGTCACCACAAAGCTGTCGCCCATCTTGGTGGCCTTCTTCTCGGCCTTTTCGATGACGCGGACGAGCTCGTTGGACAGGCCCATCTGCTGACCCTCGCCCGAAACCTTGGGCGCGCGGTCGATGGCATCTTGTGTGGAGCGTGCGAGCTGGGCCGGGTCGGCACCGATACGCTCGATGATCACGGAGATATTGCGCTCGCCGGCACCGAGCAGGGCGGACAGCAGGTGAATCGGCTCCACCGCGCCGGCCTGCGCGTCAGCGGCCGTGCTCATGGCGGTCTGCAGCGCCTCGCGCGACGTCATTGCTAGCTTATCGATTCTCATGGAATCACCTCTCTTGGGGTGGCCACCCTACGGGGTGGCTTCACGTTGTTCGAGAAGTATTGTTGCCAGCTTTGCTCGATCTTATACACAAATCTAAGTCTCTATATATAAGATTTTCTGAGTGATTGAGAGATAGGGGGCAGGCACGCTCGCCCGCTGCGGCCTCGTCCCCTTACTATCTCAATCTGTAACATCTAGCGACTGTTTATGGCTCCAGATGTTACAAATCAAGATGAAATGGCCAACGGCGCCCGTTTGTCTCAATCTGTAACATCTACTCGGCAAATAGAGCTCCATCTGTTACAAATCGAGACGAACAGAAGACGCCCGAATCGAAAATCTAAATCTGTAACACCAGGCCCACTTTTAGCGGCCAAGATGTTACAGATCGAGACAGACCGAAAACCACCACAAAGAGGACAGGCACCTTTGTGGTGGTCGCGGTCTCTACTCCTTCGCCGAACCCGTACTTCCCGATTCGACGGTCCAGGGCATCTCATCCTCGAACAGCCATGTACGGGCAGACCCACTATCGCGTGCAGTCTGCGGGTCAGGCAAGCAGGTCTGTTTATAGGCATCTTGGATACACTGACCCATAAAATCGTTGAGCTCGGTCTGGTCGCCCTCCATGACATAGGCGACATCGCCGTCCATGATGTAGATGCCCGGACCCTCATTGCCCTCGTAGCCCGGATCGTACGAGACATCACATAACTTTGCGCCGTTTGCAGTGTCCAGCTCGATAGAAGAGTGGCATCCGCCAACCATGTCGTTCGCTTTTGCCCGATAGGACGCATATCCATACCAGCGCTTAAAGGTTTTGCCCTTGAGCAGCTCGGACGCCCTGTCGATTAGACTAGAATCCGTGGTATAGCGCATAGCCCCAAGCTGAATATGTGGATAATTACTAATGCCCAGCGCAGCCGGTTGCTCATCAAAATCAACGGTAATGGTCTCAGGCTTGTCGTCGCCGGTCAGAAGTTCGACAGATTGAATCACAGGCTTGACCACCGGCTCCGTCACCGCAACAGGCAGAAACGCCATGCCGACAGCGCCCATGCCAACCACGGTGATCGCAAACGCCAAAACAATCAATCCAATACGGGCAAAACGGCTCACGGCAAAACACCCCACAATGCAAACCTTCGCCACCTGCACTAATGATACCGCCAGCCAGCACTATTACCAAAAGGAGCCGCGCGCTCCTCACCACCACCAAGGGGACAGGCACCTTTGTGGTGGTTTTCGACGCTAACGGTCGACCATCTCGCGCCATGAGATTAAACTTGAATTGTTCTCTGAACATATCCATTTCTGCCTATCCTCAACAGATCTTTGTCTCGAGGAGCGCATATGAAGCCGTCTCATTCCACCGGTCGCAACGTCATTACCATTTTCGCCATACCCATCGTGATGCTCTTCCTTATCGTCATCACGCCCTTTTCTTTTGGTATCGCCTCGCCCTTCGATCTTTGCGGGATGATCGACGCCGGCTCGCGTGCCACCTCGCTCTCCTTTGTCTGCCGTGGCGTGTTCTACGAATATGCAATTCCCACCGGAAGTTGGCAGTCCAAGTTACCGTTGCTCGGCAAGGTCGACGGATGCTCCCCCTATTTCTGCCTTGAACCTCAGGCGCTAAACTATCTGATCGACAACCAGCCTCTTGACTCCATCACCCTCGCTTACGACTATGCTCCAAACACCGATGAGCGCCACATGAACCAAGTCCTCGACAAGCTGCTTGGACAGTGCGGGCTCACCGCGGAAGCCGGTCGAACCATCTATAGCAACCGGAAATTAAAGCGAACAGAACTCCGCCGTGTCGGAAAAATCAAAGGGCGAAACGGGGCCGCCTACTGGGATGCCTGGGCAACACGCGACAAGGGCGAATTCGGACACAGCACCTATATGGTCACTGTCTACACCAAAGACGGAATTAAGGACAATGTTGACGATTTCGCATCATCCAAACTCGGCATCCCCAAAACAACCAAGCCCGCCAGCCCAGATGAAATCCTGTAGAGACGCTCATTAACATACCGCTCAACAATCACAACAACATCGAGCTCGTTCCCCACCACCACAAAGATGTCTGCCCCCTTTGTGGCGGTTTTCGACAAAAAGAAGCCGTCCCGACAACAGAGGCGGCATCAAGCAAGTCTATTTTTAGCGTCCCTCAAGACCCAACGAGAACGCAGAAATGTAGCCCGGGGCTTACCCTTTCCCGAACGCGACCCTCGCGAAGCGCGTGAGCGGGCGGGAAAGGGTAAGCCCCGGGCGGACAATTAAGTGCGTTACTCGGCAGCGGCCTTGAACTTGTTGTAGTTGATCAGGCAGCCGGCCTTGACGATGGCACGCTCCTCGGCAGTCATATCGGCAATATAGAGCTCAATCTGCTCGACCGCACCATCGGCACGCACCACGTAGGCGGCGATGTTCTTCAGGTCGCCATCGAGCGCGGCGCGGATACCCGGCACAAAGACGTAGTCGCCCACCTCAAAGTTGGGCTCGGCCTCCATCTGGAAGGGCACCATGCCCCAGTTCATCACGTTGGAGCGATAGCGCTTGGTGGCGTACTCGTGGACGATGTTGGCCAGACCGCCAATCACGCGCTGGCAGCTCGCGGCCTGCTCGCGGGCAGAACCGTCGCCGGGCTTCTTGGCATAGAGCATGGAGCCATACTCGGTCGCCTTGGCATCGGCCGCGACGCCGGCGCCGGCCAGTGCCTCAAACACGCCGGCAAGCTCGGCATCGAGTGCCGCCAGGTCGCCTGCGGCCTCGCCGGCCACGCGGCGCTTTTCCACCGCGTCGACCTCCTTGGAGCGGCCCACGTAGGCCGGATCGCGACGGCTCAGCGTAAACTCGGCCAAGCCCAGCGGGTTGGAGCGGAAGGAACTCGTCTCGCCCGAAGGAATGAGCTCGTCGGTCGTGGTGACCGGGTCCATGATCTTGGAGCACACCTTGAGCAGGATATCGTCGCCGAGCGGCTCCATCGCGGGCCACGGCTTGATATTGGGACCCTCGACCAGCTCGTCGGCAGGCTCCGCCTTGCCAAAGCCCCAGTACACGCGCTTCTTGTAGGGAGCGTCGTCGAAGGTGTACTCACAGGCCTCGTCCCAAGTGTCCTCGGGCAGGTCGGTCGCCGGCGTCAGGATGCCGCCGTTGGCAGCCGTCGCCGCAATGGAGCGGGCGTCCATCAGGGCCACGGCGCTCAGCTGGCCATTACCCGGCTTGGAACCCTCGCGGTTGGGGAAGTTGCGCGTGGTGTGGCGGATGGACAGGCCGTTGTTGGCAGGCGTGTCGCCGGCACCGAAACACGGGCCGCAGAACGCCGTGCGCACGATCGCGCCAGCCTCCATGAGATCGTAGATATAGCCGCGGCGCGTAAGCTCGAGCGCCACGGGCTGACTTGTGGGGTAGACCGACAGCGAGAACTCGCCGCAGCCGGTGTTGGCGCCCTTGAGCACGCGGGCAGCCTGGACCACGGAGTCGTAGTTGCCGCCCGAGCAGCCGGCGATAACGCCCTGCTGCACGTGTAGCTTGCCGTCGATGATCTTGTCGAGCAGGCTAAAGTGCGTCTTGCCCTCACCGATCTTGGCGGCCTCAAGCTCCACCTCGTGAAGGATGTCCTCGAGGTTCTCGTTGAGCTCGTCAATCTCAAAGCCGTTGGAAGGATGGAACGGCAGCGCGATCATGGGCTTGATGCTCGACAGGTCGACCTCGACGCAGCCGTCGTAGTAGGCGACATCGGCGGGCTTGAGCTCGCGGTAGTCGTCGCCGCGGCCATGCATGGCCAAAAACGCGTGCGTATCCTCGTCGGTGGCCCAGATGCTCGACAGGCAGGTGGTCTCGGTGGTCATGACGTCGATACCGCAGCGGTATTCCACGGAAAGGCCCGCCACGCCGGGGCCGGCGAATTCCATGACCCGGTTCTTGACGAAGCCGTTCTTGAACACGGCGCCGATGAGGGCGATGGCGATGTCCTGCGGGCCCACGCCGGGACGGGGAGCGTTCTCCAGCCAGACCAGCACCACTTCGGGACGGGCCACGTCGTAGGTCTTGCCCAGCAGCTGCTTGACCAGCTCGGGGCCGCCTTCGCCCACGGCCATGGTGCCCAGGGCGCCGTAGCGGGTGTGGCTGTCGGAGCCCAGGATCATCTTGCCGCAACCGGCCATCATTTCACGGGCGTACTGGTGGATGACCGCCAGATGGGGCGGCACGAAGATGCCGCCGTACTTTTTGGCTGCGGACAGGCCGAACCGATGGTCGTCCTCGTTGATGGTGCCGCCCACGGCGCACAGGCTGTTGTGGCAGTTGGTGAGCACATACGGGATGGGGAACTTTTCCAGGCCCGATGCGCGGGCCGTCTGGATGATGCCCACAAAGGTGATGTCATGGCTGGCCATGGCGTCGAACTTGATCTTCAGGTTGGGGTCGTCCCCGGCAGCCGTGTTGTGGGCGGCCAGGATGTTCCAGGCCAGGGTATTTTGACGGGCAGCGGCGCAGTCGATGCCGCGCGCCGCGGCTTCTTCCTGTTCCATCAGGGTGTTGCCCTGCACAATGACCGGTTTGTCGCTCAGTTGGATCATCTTGCTTCCTGCGTAGTCTGTGCTGTGCCGTGATGGCGATAAAAGGCAGGCCCGGCCTTTCCCCGTCCACGGCGACGGGGCGATGCGCAAGCATCCGGCGGGCGTGAAATTTTGCACCAGATACTATGCCACAGGCCAAAATGCTTTGGCAATGCCCGGAAGGTGCGCGCGTTTTTTGGGGTGGGAAGGCCCCCCTTTACTGGCGCGAAAAGGGGCCCTTCCCCAAAAGCCCTCCACCCTCCCCCGAACGCGCTTTATCTTGAAGGGTGCCAAGCGGCACCACTCCTATGATTTTTTTGTGCTGAAGGTCCCCAACGGGCCCCCCACCAGCAAAAAAAGTTCTCTTGAGCCCCAGTGGGCACATGGGGCCAGACGCAAAAAGGACGCCTCACGGCGTCCTTTTTCATATGTCAGGGAAGGAAGAGCGGCTCTATTCCACGGTCACGCTCTTGGCCAGGTTGCGGGGCTGGTCCACGTCCTTGCCCAGATAATCGGCCATCTCGTAGCTGAACAGCTGCATGGCGGGCAGGGCCATGAAACCGGCCAGGGGAGCGGGCAGGGCCGGGATCTCCCAGACATCGTCCACGGCCAGATCCATGCCCGGATTGGTCAGGGCGATGACCTTGCCCTGACGGGCCTGCACTTCCACGATGTTGGATTTCACCTTGGGGAAGAGGGCGTCGTCCAGAGCCAGGGCAAAGGTGGGGAAGGCCAGATCGATGAGGGCGATGGGGCCGTGCTTCATCTCGCCGGCGGCATAACCTTCGGCATGGATGTAGGAAAGCTCCTTGAGCTTGAGCGCCCCTTCCAGGGCCAGCGGGTAGCAGTGGCCGCGGCCCAGATAGAAGAAGTTGCGGGCCTGGGCATAGGCGCGGGCCAGCTGGCGGGCCTTCTCGTGCATGGCGGGCAGGGCGGCATCCAGCTGGGAGGGCAGGGATTCCAGCAGGGCGATCTGGCGGGCGCGGGCCGCAGCGTCCATGATGCCCTGACGGCCGCCCCAGTACAGGGCCACCAGCGCCAGCATCAGCATCTGGCTGCACATGGCCTTGGTGGAGGCCACGCTGATCTCGGGCCCGGCCTGGGTGTAGATGACGGCCGAGGACTCGCGGGCGATGGACGAACCCACCACGTTGCACAGGCCCAGCACCGGCACGCCGTGTTCGCGGGCGATGCGCAGGGCGGCCAGGGTATCGGCGGTCTCGCCGCTCTGGCTGATGACCAGCACCATGTCGTCCTTGTCCAGGGGCAGGCTCTCGCGGTAGCGGAACTCGGAAGCGATCTCCAGCTGCACCGGCACCTTGGCCCAGGGCTCGATGAGATGCCGCGCCCAAAGGCCGGAATGATAGGACGTGCCGCAGGCCACGATATGCAGACGACGCGGTACGGGCAGGGCGTCCAGCTCGGGCAGGAGCACGGTGTCACGGGCGGCGTTGAGGCGGCCGCTCAGGCCATCCACGATGACCTGGGGCTGCTCGAAGATCTCCTTGAGCATGAAGTGCGGATAGCCGCCCTTTTCGAGCTGGGAGATGCTGAGCTGCAACTTCTTGATGTCGATCTTGCTCTCCTGGTTGTCGAGCGTTACGATCTTCAGCGGGTGGTTGCGATCCATGACCACTACCTCGCCGTCATTGACATAGACGATCTTGTCCGTATATTCCACGATCGACGCCGCGTCCGATGCCAGGAAAAACTCCTTGTCGCCGATACCGATGACCATCGGGCTGCTGCGGCGTGCCGCGATGATTTGATCTTGGTTGCCCTTCTCCACTACGGCGATAGCGTATGCGCCGATCACCTGCTTCAATGCTTGCTGGACGGCCTCCAGCAACGTGCAGTTGTTCGACGTACGGATGTATTCGATCAGATTGACCAGTACCTCCGTGTCAGTGTCGCTCTTGAATGTGTAACCGTTTTCGATCAGCGCCTCTTTCAACACCCGGTAATTTTCGATGATACCATTGTGGATCAGGGCGATATTGCCCGAATCGGAGTAGTGGGGATGGGCGTTGATGTCGTTCGGTTCGCCGTGTGTCGCCCAACGGGTGTGGGCGATGCCGATCGTTCCGTCCAGATCCTTGGATTCGACGAAATGTTCCAAATCGGCGACTTTGCCCTTGCTTTTGAACACGTTCAGAACTCCTTCCCGATTGACCAGTGCGAGTCCTGCGCTGTCGTAACCGCGATATTCCAAGCGGTGAAGTCCTTTTATCAGAATGGGGTAAGCCTGCCGTTTACCCACGTAACCTACAATTCCACACATAAATTTTGTCCTCCTGTATTTCTAAATACTCCTCTAAAATCAACTCATGCAGGGGCA
>OHJY01000439.1_pt1 | contig 16842 bp, 10 predicted proteins | sample 1568681 | NCBI WGS metagenome assembly OHJY01 (sample SAMEA3879540, study PRJEB24766) | human gut metagenome | biome: human-associated habitat; feature: feces | place: USA | collected 1985/1987
GGCATGGGCGTACCCCCCTCCCCCTTCTTCAGGGCGAAGGCATTCCAGAACGTCAAAAACATATGGGTAAAGCTGTGTACCCCCTCGCCGGTGAGCCGGAAGCCGGTGTCCTTCCAGTGGCCGTAGGGGTGCTCCAGGTTGATATACCGATCCGACAGATTGATGCCGCCGCTGTACGCGATCTCGTTATCCACGATGAGCATCTTGCGGTGGTCGCGGTAGTTGGCCGTTCCCTTCAAGGCGAGGAGCGGGTTGAACGGCACGCAGGGGATGCCCTTCTGCGTCAGCTCCCGGGCGTTGCTGAAGTTGAAGGAGGAGATGCTGCCCAGGTCGTCGTACATCACCCGCACGTCCACGCCCTGCCGCAGCTTGTTCTCCAGCACCTCCATCATGGCGTCCCACATCTGCCCAGGCTCGATGATGAAATACTCGATGTAGATGGAGCGCTTGGCGCTTTTCATATCACGCAGCATATCCGGGAACATATTGTCTCCCAGCGGATAGTATCGCACCGGCTGGGCCTTACACAGGGGATATCCGGTTTTTCTCTCCAGCCAGCGGATGGTCTGCTCCATGCGCTTTTCCCCCGCAAAGGGCGTCTCGCCCACGGGGAGCGGATGGGGATCACCGCTGCTCTCCACGCTTTGCAGCCGCTTTTTCAGCGGCTTCGCCGTCCGCTTATTGCCGAAAAACAGGTACAGCAGCGCGCCCACCAGCGGCATCGTCAGGATGATGAGCAGCCACAGCAGCTTGTAGGTGCTCTCGTCCCGCTTGATGACGATGAACAGCACCATAAAAACCGCCGCCACCGACAGCAGCGACACGATCAGCGGCGCATAGGGGGCCAGCCACTTCACCAGCAGAACGTGCCACAGCACCTGCAAGGCCACGGCGGGAACGACGATCAACACACGGCGCATGATCTTTCCCATGTGAACACTCCTTTCCTCTTACGCCTCCTGCGAGGCGTCCTTCCACGCGCAGACGATCTGCGCCATCTCCTCCGGCGTTTCCTTGTAGCCGCCCAGCACCCACGCATTCATCAGCCCGAACAGGCCGAAGGTGATGAACTGGATAAAATAGTAGGTCTTGGCGTCGGCCTGGGCGATAACGGGCGCAGCGCCCTGCAAGTAGAACCGCAGGATCACCTCCTGATGGCCGGTACCGTAGAGCAGCTCGCATATGGGTCGGATGGACAGGCAGAACTCGAAAAGCGTCCGGATACCCTTCGGATCGACGCGGGCGATGCCGTCGCCGCCCCGTTCTGCGGAAAACCGCCGCCACAGGCACAGCAGCTTGAAGGACAGTACCTCCTCCTTGCTCTTGAAATAACGAAAATAGGTGGAGCGCCCCACATCCGCCTTGGCCGTCATCTCCTCGATGCTGATCTTTTCAAGGGGCTTCTCCCCCATCAATTCCAGCAGCGCCGTACCCATGCACTCCTTCAGATAGTCCGTAGTCGCCGTTGTTCTGCGCATACAAACGCCTCCTTATCCTCCTATCAAGCGGACGCACGGTATACGCCGGTTTTGACTGTCTGCGCCCCGCTTTTGGTATTTCCGTCTTATTGATACTTTAGTTTCTTTAATACTATCATTTGTCGCGCTGCCTGTCAAGGGGGCAGCGCGCAAAAAACCGCAGCCCCCGTAAGGGGTCTGCGGTTTTCTCGTATGCAGGCAGTCCCGGCTCACGCCGCTCTATCCCGCACCGTCAGGGGCTGCTCCCACCGGGTAACGCCCCACCCGGCGGTATCAAATCCGGCGCGCACCGCCGCCGCCATGATCTCCAGCTTCCGCCGGATGACCGGACATTGCGCCAGCGCGTCGTCCTCGTCCTCCGCGCCCATGATGTACTCCATGATCCGCGCCCGATCCTCTCGGGGGTTCATGGTGGAGTAGGCGTCCACAAAATACACATCCTCCGCCGTGCCGAAATAGAGCCAGCTGCTGTCCGCCTCGTTCATGGCGTCGTCATAATCGTAGTAATAGTCGAACCCCTGCGGATTGCAGGCGCTCCACGCCCAACTGTCGATGGCGTTCCAATTCTCGGAAATCAGCTTATCCTCCATGGCGTGCCAGATCTCGTGGCACAGCAGCGTCTCCAGCCGCTCGTTGCTCACCTGATAGGCGATACAGTGCCAGTCGCCGTTCTCGAAGCTCATGCCGATCACCTCGAAGGACATATGGAACTCGGATACCGGCAGAAACTGCACGCCGCCCTCGCCCCGCGCATTGCGGAACTGGGTGAAAAACCCGTCCGGGTACAGCGCCAGCGTCCGATCCAGCGCCTCCAGCGCCGGATAGATGGCCGCCACCTCGTCCTCCAGCCCCGCCTGATCGGTGGTGGTGATGTCCTCCCACGACGCTGCGCAGGGCCCGGCGCACTGGTCGGACAGCAGGATGTCCACGTCGTACTTCTCCTCCAGCCGGTCGGCGTAGGTGCGCAGCGCCCCCATATCCTCCGGCTGCGGCTGCCCGGCCAGTTCACCCCAGTACACCCCGGTGATGCCCTCGTCCACCATCAGGAACGACGGCGCCTCCGTGGTCTCGCCGCACGGGGCGAAGGTCATCCGCGCCGGGTCCAGCACCACCAGCCGCAGCGCATCCTGCGCCGTATCGTACAGCACGCCCAGCAGCATCTGCACCGTCGGCAGCCAGCAGACAGTGGACAGATGCCCTGTCACGCCCGCCTCCGCCAGCACCGAGGTCACCTCGCACCGCTCCAGTGTCTGTCCCAGCCGGAACAGCGTCTCGCCCTGCCTGTCGGAGGACAGGGCATACTGCGACCCGCTCACCACCCAGACGCTGTCCGCCTCGCTGCCAAACACCGCCGCCGATGCCTGCCGGCAGCCGCCGTCCGCCGTGTCGTAGCGGATGCTGTCGCGCCCGCCGTCCTCGTCATAGGACATCTCGCACAGCCCCCGCTCCATGAACCACAGCATATCCGCCCTTTCCTGCACCATCAGGCACGTACCGCTGTGCAGCTCCACCAGCACCATGCCCCGCTTCTCGCTGAACGGTGACATCCGGCACCACAGCAGCAGCAGATCCGCCGCCGGATGGATGCCCTCCAGCGAGACGAACCGCAGCTCCTGATCCAGCGCCACGCGCTGCACGTCGCCGGTGACCGTGTCCTGCCGGTACAGCGCCGCGTCCTTCAGATAGTAGTAGCCCGCACCGTCGTGGGACAGCCTGCCGCCGTCCGCCTCCGGCACAAAGTCCCGCACATCCTCCAGCTTCGCATTGAGGAAGCGGAAGGCCGTGCCCGTCTCGTCCCAGCGCTGCAAGACCACCTGTCCGTCCGCAAACATCTGCTCCACCAGCGACCACTCGCCCGAAAGCGTCCGCGCCAACGTCACCTGATCCCGCCGCACATCCAAACGGCTCAGGTACGACTCCTCCGTTCTGTAATCCCACTCACACAGCAGCGCGCCGCCGCCGACGGCAGCCACCGACGGATACCCGTTGCGCAGCTCACACGCCGGCGTCGTCACCGCGCCCCGCCGCTCAAGGTATACCTCACACCCCGCCGCCACCGTCACCAGCACCGCCGCGGCCAGCGCCAGCGCCGTATATCGCAGCCATTTTCTCATGTCCGTCCCCCCTAAAAACACGCGGGAGCCTCTCCCCTCCGGGAGAGGCTCCTGCGCTTCTCGTTATCCGACTGCGCCCAGCTCCGGCGTCAGCCATTCCTCGTAGGCGTCCGCACCGGCAATGGAGCCGATAGGCAGCGCCACATGGAGCTGCCCGTCCTCGTCCGGGTACGCCACCATCACATCCATATTGATATTGTCGTCGGACAGCGTCCACGCCCGGCGCTCCGCCAGGAAGTCGCCAAAGTCGCCGGTGATGTCGGCGTAATTCCCGTCGAACCGTTCCGCCGCCGCCTGACGCACCGCGTCCAGAAACGCCGTCTCGTCCACGCCCATCTCTGCCAGCAGCTCCACGGTGTTCAGCCGCGTCCCGCTGGCCGTATCATACAAATACACACTGTAGTGGTTCACGTCGCCATCCCACGCGCAGGACATCACCAGCGACAGAATATCGCCGTACTGGTACGTCTCCCACACGATATACGCGCAGTTGATGCTGTAACCGCCGTCCTTACACGCCAGCGCCTCCTCCACGAAGGGGCCGTATTCCCGCTCAATGGCGCCGTTGATCGATGCCGCCCCCTCCGTGTCCGCCTCCAGCTGCGGCACGCGATAGGTGTAGTGTCCCGTGTTCCCCACGCTGTCCGTATAGTCGAAATCCTCGCTGTACAGCTCCCGGATCTGGGGTGCGCCGTGGATCGCCCCCGGCGTGAAGTTGTACACGCGGCCCTGCTCCGTCAGGGTGCTCACCGAGCCATCCCGCAGGCTCAGGGACGGGAAATACACCGCCTGCCCCTCTGCCGTTTCCACCGTCACACGCAGGTTGCCCATGATCTCGCTGACGTTGCCCCGCAGGCAGATGGGCGCGCCGTCGGCGCTGTCGTACAGCACATCGCCCAGCGGGTCAGCCTCGTTGAACGCATCGTAGGCCTCCACCGTCACCCGGGCATGCTTCTCCGCCGGGACGATGCAGTATACCTCGCCGCCCTCCTGCGCCACCACCTGTGCCGCCGTCAGGTCGGACAGGAACGGGAACGTCTGAGTCCAGCCGTTGTCCGCCAGCCACGCCGGCACATCATCGCCGTCGGGCATATAGCCCAGATAGGCCACGCCGCACTGGCTGCCGCTGTCCGCGATCTCCTGCCGCAGCAGCGCCAGCGTATCCTGCTCCGGCGGCTTTTTCAGCGGCGCACCGCCGCAGCCCACCAGCGTACAGATCAATAGCAGCGCCGTCACCAGCGCCATCAGCTTCTTCATAGTCCTCCTCCTTGCGGGCCCCGCCCGCCATGCACCGAGCCGCTGCCGGTACGGTCAATTGCTTCTTTCGCTTTACATTATATAACAGATGCTATGCAAATTGCAATGCTCTTGTTTCCTGCGGCACGGCGGAGACCGCCCGCGCCGGTGCAGACGCAAAAAAAAGACGAGGCCGAAGCCTCGTCTTTTTTCGTTAAGAACTAAGTCCTAAATTAGAACTCCTTCTTCTTGCCGATCACAACAGCGGAACCAGCAACGCTCATCAGAGCCATGCCAGCGTACATAGCGATACCAGCATCGAAGGTCTTGGGGGACTTGTTGCCGGTGGTGGTGGAGCCACCAACCTTAGCCTCGGTGTAGCCGTACAGACGACCATTGAGCTCGAAGTTGGCGTTGCAGCCGGCCTTCTTCAGAGCGTCCATGGTGGGATAGTACTTGGCGATGGTGCCGCAATCCGCGCACTTGTAGCTGTCAGCGTTGTTGTCCTTGTCATAGGAGTTGACCTTCCAGTCGTGGGGATTCAGGGCAGCCTTGTCAGCAGCAACGATCTTACCGTCGACCAGCAGGTTGAACTTGCCGTTCTTGTCAGCCTGGAAGTACAGGGTGTTGCCGTCCTTGTCGGTAGCAACGTAGCCCTTCACGCCGTCAGCCAGATCCAGCTGGCCGCACTTCTCGCCGATGGCCTTGAACTCGGTGGCCTTGTAGTCATAGTTGTAACCATCGATCTCGTTCAGATACATGGGAGCCTTGGCATCAGCAGTCAGCTTCAGGTCATAGGAGTTGACATCGCCGTCAACATAGTAAGCGTCAACCTCATAGGTAGCGCTCTTGACCCAGTAGTGAGCGATGGTGCCCTTGTCGCCCTTCTTCTCGGCCGTAGCCTTGACAGCGGTGCAGCTGTAGTCCTTAGCCAGCTCCGTGCCCTTGTTGTTATAGCCGGTCCAAGCGATATCAGCAAAAGCGGTAGCGCACAGAGCCAGAGCCATAACCATAGCAAGAACAGTTGCGATGATCTTCTTCATGTTTGATTTCCTCCATAAAAATTTTGTTGATCGACAGATCCGGATACCCGGTCTCCCGTTCACGTTGACAGTATACCATATCCGCAGAATAAATCAAGGGCTGCCGCCCCGAAAAATGCGAAAAAACTCATAAATAAATGTTAAAAAAGAATTAAATTTTCAGATATGTTCTTGTTTCTTATAAAAACACTCATTTTTAAGAACTTTTAACGCAGTTTTATTCCGCACGACCCCACCTGTTTCTCCCGCATTTTGCGCGTTGTGAGGTTTGTTTATCTTTGAATTGTCGTTTTCTCGTCTGTTTTTCGTGGAAAACCGCGAATTCTTTCCCCCACGAAGGCGGGGGCATTTTGCGCCCCGCGGGGGGTGGCGGGGGCGCTTCCCCGACGACACCGCTTCCCCGACGCAGGCGTTTCTCCGCCCCGCCGGGACGGCGGGGCGCTTGTCTCGTCTCCCCCCTCGCTCTGCAGGGGCGATATTGTAATCCGGCGACGCCCATATTATAAATAAGGTGAAAATTTTTTCGCGGGAAAAGAGGAAAACGCCGATTTTTGCGGTATACTCTAATGTGGTGGTATGTTGCACACTGCCATGCACACCTACTTTCGGGAGAGGAGGAACGTTTTCGTGTTCGATCAGCGCTTTCTGGACGAGCTCATCGCCCGCAGCGACATTGTGGACGTGGTGTCCGGCTACGTCGCCTTGCAGCGCAAGGGCGGCAACCTGTTCGGCCTGTGTCCGTTCCACAACGAAAAGACGCCCTCCTTCTCCGTGTCGCCGGACAAGCAGATCTACCACTGCTTCGGCTGCAAAAAGGGCGGCGGCGTTATCAACTTCATCATGGAGATCGAAAACCTGACCTTCCCCGAGGCCGTGCGGTTTCTGGCCAAGCGCGCCAACCTGCCGGTGCCGGAGGAGGAGGAACGCTCCGACGCGGACAGGCTGCGCCGCCGTGTGCTGGAGCTGAACCGGGACGCCGCCCGCTGGTACTATGACCTGCTGTGCTCCCCGGAGGGCAAGGCGGTGCAGGCCTATCTGGACAAGCGGCAGATCCGGAAAAGCATCGCCGTCCGCTTCGGCATGGGCGCGTCTCCCGACCGGTGGGACGGTCTGCTCACCGCCATGACGCGCAAGGGCTACACCAAGCAGGAGCTGCTGGCGGCGGGTCTGGTGGTCAACGGCAAGAACGGGCGGCTGTACGACAAGTTCCGCAACCGTCTGATGCTGCCGGTCATCGACACACGGGGCGACGTGGTGGGCTTCGGCAGCCGCGTCATCGACAACTCCGAGCCGAAGTACATGAACACCACCGAGACCATTACATACAGCAAGCGCCGCATCCTCTACGGACTGAATCTGGCGAAAAAGACGAAGCGCCCCAACATCATCCTCTGCGAGGGCAATCTGGACGTGGTGACGCTGCATCAGGCGGGGTTTGACAACGCCGTGGCCTCCATGGGTACGGCGCTGACCGTGGAGCAGACCCGCCTTTTGAGCCGTTTCACCAAGGAGCTGGTGCTGTGCTACGACAACGACAACGCCGGTCAGCTGGCCACCCAGCGGGCGCTGGAGCTGCTGAACAACTCCGAATTCACCGTCAAGGTGCTGAAGCTGCCCAACCGTCTGGTGGACGGCAAATACGTCAAGCAGGACGCCGACGATTTCATCAAGAACCACGGCGCCGCCGCCTTTGAAAACCTGCTGTCCGGCAGCGAGAACGGCGTGGAATTCCGCATGGCCCAGATCGCCGGTAAGTACGACCTGACCTCCGACGAAGGACGCATCGGCTATGCCGGGGAGATGGCAGAGGAGTTATGTAAACTGGAAAACGCCGTGGAGCGGGACGTGTACACCAACCGCGCCGCCCAGACGGCGGGGCTGTCGCCGGAGGCCATGCGTATGGAGGTGCAGCGCGCCTTCAAGCGCCGCATCAACCGGGACCGGCGGGTGCAGGAGCGGCAGGAGCTGAATCTCAGCCGCACCCTCCAGCCCACGGAGCGCGCCATCCGCTACGACGATCTGCGCAGCGCCATGGCCGAGGAGGGCGTCATCCGGCTTCTGATGCAGGACGACGGCCTGTTCCCGGCGGAGCCGCCTCTGCGGGAGGAGGAGTTCTCCTCGCCCCTGCTGGGCCGCATTTACAGTGAGCTGTGGCGCTGCCGGGGCGGCAGCAGCATGGCGGCGCTGTCCGCGGCGCTGACGCCGGAGGAGATGAGCCATCTGACCACCCTCCTGCAAAAGCCGGAGTCCGCCGCCAACGCCCATCAGGCGCTGACGGATTACATCCGCATCATCCGCGAGGAATATGCAAAACGCAGCGGCCGCAGCGCCATGGACGCGCTGGCCGCCGCTCGCGATACATATAAAGATAAGAAAGGTTATGGAGGAAAGCGAACATGACAGAAGAAAAGTACACCGCCCAGCAGCTCAAGGAAATGGCAGACACTCTGCTGGCTGCGGACAAGGCCCAGCAGCAGGAGAAGGCAGTCAAGACCGCCAAGACTGCGGCCGCTGACGATACAAAGCCCGCCGAGAAGGCGGATGATAAGCTGCCCGGCACGTCGAAGGGCAAGCTGGATGACAAGACCATCGCCACGCTGCCCGCCGCCGCACTGCTGACGGCCAACGAAAAGCTGAAGGAGCTGTTCGTCAAGGGCAAGAAGAAGGGGCGTCTGGACTCCGGCGAGCTGTCCGAGGTGCTGGACGAAATGGATCTGGACGGCGACCAGATGGACTCCATCTACGACTCGCTGGAGACGCTGGGTATCGAGGTCGGCTCCGAGGAGTTTCTGGTAGGTCTGCCGGATGAGGACGGTGAGCCTCCCATGGAGGCCATTGCCGAGATTGAGGAGGAGGAGCTGGTCGATCCCAACTCGCTGGTGGACAGCTTCAACATCGACGACCCCGTTCGTATGTACCTGAAGGAGATCGGCAAGGTGCCTCTGCTCACCGCCGATCAGGAGGTGGCGCTGGCCACGGCCATGACCGCCGGCCGGGAGGCCGAGGAGCGTCTGGACGAGGCGGAGGCCAACGGCGAGACGCTGCCCGCCGAGGAGCTGGCGCAGCTGAAAAAGCAGGTCAAGGCCGGTGAGCGCGCCAAGCAGCAGCTGGCCGAGGCCAACCTCCGTCTGGTGGTGTCCATCGCCAAGCGCTATGTGGGCCGCGGTATGCTGTTCCTCGACCTGATCCAGGAGGGCAATCTGGGTCTGATCAAGGCGGTGGAGAAGTTCGACTACACCAAGGGCTACAAGTTCTCCACCTACGCCACATGGTGGATCCGGCAGGCCATCACCCGCGCCATCGCCGATCAGGCCCGCACCATCCGCATCCCGGTGCATATGGTGGAGACCATCAACAAGGTGAAGAAGGTGAACAGCCAGCTGCTGCATGAAAACGGCCACGAGCCCACCAATGAGCAGATCGCTGAAAAGCTGGAGATGCCGGTGGAGAAGGTTCGGGAGATCATGCGGGTGGCACAGGAGCCGGTTTCCCTCGAAACGCCCATCGGTGAGGAGGAGGATGTGGCCAGCCATACCATGCTGAAGGAGCAGCTGGCCGAGGTGCTTTCCACCCTGACCCCGCGTGAGGAGAAGGTGCTGCGCCTGCGCTTTGGCTTGGAGGACGGCCGCAGCCGCACGCTGGAGGAAGTAGGAAAGGAATTTAATGTGACCCGGGAACGCATCCGGCAGATAGAGGCCAAGGCCCTGCGCAAGCTGCGCCACCCCAGCCGCAGCAAAAAGCTCAAGGATTTCCTGGAATAAGGGGAGGGAGAACGGTGCATATTACGCTGGAATCCGACTACGCGGTTCGGATCGTATACTGCCTGGCGCAGAACGGCGGGCGGATGGAGGCGGCGGCTATCGCCGAGCAGACCGGCGTGACGCTGCGGTTTTCGCTGAAGATTCTGCGGAAGCTGGTGGCGGGCGAGCTGGTGAAAAGCTACAAGGGGGCCGGCGGCGGCTACGAGCTGGCCAAGGACCCGAAGGAGATCTCTCTGTACGAGGTGATAGAGCGGGTGGAGGGGCCGTATGCCATCAGTCGGTGCCTGAACGAGGACGACTACACCTGTAACCGCAACCGGCAGGCCTGCATGGTGTGCAAATTCAGCCGCATCTATGCGGATATTTCCGAGATGGTGCGCGAGAAGCTGGAGGGCATCAAGTTTGGCAACCTGCTGGACGAGCCGTAAGCGGACGATAACATAGAAGAAAGGGCCCCTACGGGGGCTCTTTTTTTAGTACAGGGGGAAGGCGGGGGGCCTGCGGCCCCGCTCCGCGCCCCGCGCAGGCCGGCGGGGATAAAAAAGCCCCCGGCCGGAAAGCCCGGTCGGGGGAGAGGCTATGTACATGGGAACAGGTGCCGTACGGCCCTTTCACCTCCCGTTATGCGGTGGGAGCGCCCGGTGGAATGCTGCTTCAGGGGGTCGGGGTTTCGCCGGATTCGGAAGCAGGGTTTTGTTCCTCACCGCCGGAGGGTTGCTGGGCCGATTGTGCTTCTTTGATGGCGGCATCCAGTTCGGCATTGGTGGGGTACTTGGAGGAATCAATGCCGAGGCCGGCAGCGGTGGCTACCAGATTGGCGCGAATGGAGCGGACTTCATTCAGCTTGCTGGTGACCGAAGCGGCATCGGAATTTTGGACGGAATCGGCAGCGGCGGGATCCAGTGCACGAATGGCGGCCAGATCGGCCTGACGCTGGGTTTCCTGATCCTTGGCGGCCTTTTTATCCTGCAGCTCCTGCTTCTTGGCAACGAGCTGATCGTAGGTCATGCCCTTAAGGGCGTTTTCATCCACGCTTTCGCCCAGTTCGGCCGCCAGCGCCTTGATATCACTGATGAGCGCTGTGCGCTGGGCGGCCTGCTCGGTGAGCTGGGCCTTAATGGCCTTCAGCTCATCGAGGGTCTTGCCCTGCAGCTCGCTTTTAGAGGGGTGGCCCTCCAAAGCGAGGATTTCCTCGATAAGGGCATCGCGCTGGGCCTTCTGCTTCTCATTGACGACCTGCTGCAGCGCCGCGTTGCTGGGATACTTCTTGATCTCATCGGCGGTCATACCGGCGGCCTTGGCGGAAGCCTCCAGGGTGACGCGCTCCTGCTGGAGGGCAGAGAGCAGCGCCTTGAGCTCATCCAGAGTCATATCGGAAAGGGCCGTGCCGTTGGAGCCGGTGGCATCGGGGTTGAGCACCTTGATATCGGCGATGGTCTTTTCAATCTCGGTCTTGTTCTTGGCCTTATCCACGGCCTTTTGCAGCTCGGAAAGGCTCATCTTATCCATTTCCGCCTGGGTCAGGCCGGCCTTCAAGCCCTCGGCCTCCAGTGCCTTGCGGGTGGCCTCGGCCTTGGCTATGGCGGCGGAAAGATCATGCCAGTTATTGTACTGGCCGATCTGCTCGGGGGTGAGGTACTTCTGGGCCTTCTGCTGGTTGGCGGTCAGGGAGTTCTTCAGGGTATCGCCGGAGATATTCAGGTTCTGAACATCGGTGATGGAAAGGTAGGTCTTCCAGTCCTTCTGCTTGGAGAGCAGCTCATAGCGGGCCTGCAGCTGGCTCCACTTGCTGGCAAAGAGGGTGTTATCATCGAACAGCGGTTTCTTTTCGCCGTTCACGGTCACCTCCTGCTGCAGGATATCCAGACGCTCCTGGCAGAGGGCGAGCTTCTTGCTGGCGGTGTTGCCGTCGGTTTCATCCTGGGTCAGCAGCATGGCAAAGAGCTTCTGACGGTACTCGATGCGCTCCTTGATCTGCTTGGGGGTAAGGCCTTCGGCTAGTTCCTCCGCTGTCATACAGCGCTCGGCCTGGGCGGCGCGCTCCTGCGCTTTCTCATAAAGCTCGGCGGTGGTCATATTGGAGGCCGCGGCGATCTCCTCTTCGGTGAGCCACAGCTCGATGTAAGCCTTCTGCTCCTTCTCCAGCTCCTCGGCGGCCTTCTTCTCCTGCTGCTTCTTGATGTACTCATACCACTGCTTGGGCATCAGCGGGTTGGGGTTCAGGGTGGCGGCATTGACATTGACCGCTTCGCTTTCGCCATCCCGCACCGCGCGGCCGAATATGACCAGACGGGCGATGAGCTTATTGGTATCGGGATCACGGAAGGTATAATCGCAGGTGGAAAGGGTCAGCAGGCGGTCGCTGGCTTTTACATCCACGGTGGTCTTGATGATGGAGCGCTTCATGATCTTTTCGATATATTCATTCTTGGCGGCATCGCTGTCGCTGTCGATGAAATTGTGGTAATCGAAATCGGGGTCATCGGCCTTGCACACCACCACCGCAAAGATCTTATACATATCCTTGCGGTAGACGCTGTTGTAGCTGATGAGCGGGTGCTGCTGGTAGTAGCTGAGCTTTTTGTAGGCCTGCAGATAGCCGAACATGGTGCCATCGCCCATATTGTGGCCGTAGATGACGGTATTGTAGGAGGGCTTGGATTGGTCGACACGGAAATCAACATAGGGGATGCCCCAGTCATTGTACTTGCCGTCGATATCCGCCCGGTGGTATTTATCGTTATCCTCGGCCTGTACCACGGCGTAGTCCAGCTTGGTATCCGGAATCTTGACCCAGCCGGCGATATCGGGATTGCGTTGGTACAACGCCTCAAAGCCGCGGATGTAATCCTTGGGATAGCCATCCACTGAGATATCGGTGGTGCCATCGGGATCGTACAGGCCGGCCAGCTCATCGGAAAGGTTCTTGTTCTTGATGGACTGGAGCTTGTTATTGATGATATAGATGCCGGAGGCCAGGAACACGATGATGCAGACCGCCAACAGAATGATGCGGATCTTATCATTCTTGGTGATGGACTTCATCTTGATGCGCTGGATGAGGTTGGTGCCCTTCACGGCTTCAGCGGCGGGTTCGGCCGCGGCGGTGCGGGTCTTGGTACGGATTTTCTTTTCCATAGAGGCTTTCGGTTCCTTTCCGGAAGTATTTGCGGGGGATTTGGGAGCTTTGGCCGCGGAACAGGCAAAGAGCGAGCCGATCCCGGCACGCTTATCCAGCTCGGCGGGCTCTATGCCGCCGGGGAGCTGCTTGGGATACTGCGCGGTGTACAGCCGCAGGACATTCAGGGCCTGCCACACGGCGATCTGTTGGGTGTCCTCCCGGCGGAGCTCGGTGACCGAGAGCCGGCGGTTCCAGATGCGGTTTTTATCGGCCAGGGCCACATGCAGCTGGCCGCTTTCCGGCTGGCAGTAAAGGCCCAGGCCCAGGGCGGTGTGCCCGGCTTTGCGGCTTTGCTGGGCCAGCAGCCCCGCAATGAGCGCGGCGTTTTCGGCGGGGTTCTGCAGCACCCGGCGGGGGAGCTCCAGCTCCTGCCCGATGTGGGTGTCATCGTAGGAGGCACGGTAGCAGCTGTTTGCACCGATGACGGCGGAGAGCTGCTCCCGCAGCAGGTCGCCGGTGCCCCATTCCGCGGTGGAAAGGGTGAGCCCATGGCGGGTCATGCCGTCCACGGCGATCTGGGGGAGGGGACGATCGCCGATGCAGTACAGGTAGATGCCGAAGGTCTGCTGCATATGGGTGATGGCCCGCTGCAGATATTCCTCGGCCTCCTGCTGGGTAGCGCCGGTGGCCTCCACAAAGATGGTATAATCACCGCACTGGTGGCGGGAGGTGAGCCTGAGGTGGGGATTCTGGCTTAGGCGGGTGATCTCCTGCGGGACCGAGAACTGGTCCAGCTCCAGCACCCGCACGGTGGCGTAGCTGACCGCGAGCCCTGCCAGCTTGCCCAGCAGGGGGCGCACCGCGGAAGGATAAAGGGCGGAGAGCTCACCCGGCAGGGCGGGCAGCGCCATTAGCAGCTGCCGGCGCGCGGCGATAGCATAGCCCTGCACCAGGCCCTGCGCATTGGGCAGCTGGGTGGCCCCAGAGGGACAGGAGGCGAAATCCGCCAGCTGCTCATACCCCAGGGTAAGGCCCATGCGGGCGGCGCGGGCTTCCAGCTGCTTTTGCAGGGCGGCATCGGTTTGGGCGGTGCGCTCCAGCCCGCCGCAGACCACCCGCAGCGCCGTGGAAACGGCGGCGGGCTCCGGCGAAAGCAGCAGCACGACCGCTTCGCTCTGGCCCATGGCGTTGCGCAGGGCCGCAAACAGCTCGGCGGCATCCGGGCGACAGATGGCGTAGGAAAGCTCCGCCGAAAGGGCGGCGGTTTCTTTTTTAAGATACTGGTAGGCGGTATCAAAGGTGGGCTGATACTGCGCCTCGCTGCCGACGGCAAGAATAGTGATCTTCATGGGACGGCGTTCCCCTCCTATGTATGGACACAATTAGTTAAGAATAGCATACCGCAAAGTTTTTTCGCGGCTGCAAATAGAATACGAATAAGCTGTGAATTTTGTCGGATGGAAAATATTTTTTCTGCAGCCGGGTGGCCGGGGCGCAGCCCAAACCGCCCTGCGGGCGGTTTCTGCGGCCTTCGGCCGCAGCGGCGGCTTTGCCGCCGGGGGCTGCGCCTCGTGCCTGCCCCTTGTAGTCATTTATAAATTTAATAGCGGATGATATTAAGCTCCGCCTGCTCGGCGGCCTCGGCCACCAGCTCCTCCGGAATGGCCATTTCAGCCTCGATGGCCTCCACGGCGGCTACGGTGGGCTTGGTCTTGGGATGGCGGGGGGTAAATACGGTGCAGCAGTCCTCGTAGGGCAGGATGGAGGTCTCAAAGGTCTCAATCTTGCGGCTGATGCGCACGATCTCCTCCTTATCCATGCCGATGCAGGGACGCAGTACCGGCAGCTTGCAGGCCAGGTCGGTGCAGCCGATGGCCTGCATGGTCTGGCTGGCCACCTGCCCCAGGCTTTCGCCGGTGATCAGCGCGCCGCAGTCCTCCCGCAGGGCAATTCGTTCGGCCACCCGCATCATGTAGCGCCGCATCAGGATGGTGAAGTAATCCTCCGGGCAGCGCTCCCGCAGCAGCTCCTGCAATTTGGTGAACGGCACCACAAACAGCCGGATGCGGCCGGTATAGGGGGTCAGTTCCTGGGCCAGGTCCAGCACCTTCTGCCGGGCACGGTCGCTGGTGTAGGGAGGTGAGGCAAAATGCACTGCCGCGATCTCCAGACCGCGCTTCGCCATCATATAGCCGGCCACCGGGCTATCAATACCGCCGGAGAGCAGCAGCATGGCCCGTCCGCCGGTCCCGACGGGGATACCGCCCGCACCGGGCAGCTGATTGGCGTGGATATAGGCGCCCTGCTCCCGGATCTCCACGGTAATGGTGATCTCGGGCTGCTCCACCTTTACCTTGAGGTGATGGAAGCGGGAAAGCAGGTACCCGCCCAGCTCCCGGCTGATCTCCGGGCTTTTCATCGGGAAGGATTTATCGCTGCGCTTGGCCTCCACCTTAAAGGTGCGGGCAGCGGTAAGCTGTTCGGCAAAGTATTCCGCGGCGGCGGGGCAGATGACCGAAAAGTCCTTTTCCACCACGCAGCTCTTGGTCACGGCCACTATGCCGAAGACGGTTTGCAGGCGGCGAACCGCCTCATCCATGTCCACGCCCTCGGTGAGGGGCTGCACATAGGTGGTGGATTGGGCATGCCAGATCTTGAATTCCCCTAGCGGCTGCAGGCGGCGGCGGGCGTTTTTGGCCATGATATCTTCAAAGGTGCTGCGGTTGAGGCCCTTGAGGGCGATCTCACCGCTCTTCAGCAGAATAATCTCTTTCATGCAGGAATAAACTCCTTATCTTCGTTTGGTCAGGGTGGCCTGGCCCTCCAGCAGGCGGCGGCAGAATTCGTCGATCTCTTCCGGGGTGGTGGTGTCGGTCATGCTCACCCGCACGGCGGAATCGATACGGTCACGGGAAAGCCCCATGGCGGTCAGCACATGGCTGCGTTCCCCCTTGGCGCAGGCGCTGCCGCTGGAAACATAGATGCCGAACTGCTCCAGATAGTGGATCATCACCTCGCTGCGAATACCCTGAACCGAGCAGTTCACAATGTAAGGTGCGGCGTCGGCGGGGGAATTGATGCACACGGCCGGCGATTGTGATAAATTTGTAATCATTCGCTGCCGCAGTGCAGTAAAATGCGCAAAATTTTCCGCGCAGCGGCCGTTCATCAGCTGGGCGGCCAGCCCCAGCGCGGCGATGCCGGGGACATTTTCGGTGCCGGGGCGCAGCCCCTTTTCCTGCCCGGAGCCATAAAGGGGCGGCAGCAGCCGGGTGCCCTTGGCGATGTAGAGAGCGCCGGTGCCTTTGGGGGCGTGGATTTTGTGTCCGCTGACGCTGACAAGCTGTATCCCCCATTTGACGGGATCTATAGGCAGGCGGCAGAAGGACTGCACGCAGTCAGCGTGGAAGATGAGGTTGGGGCTTTTGCGGCGGCAGGCGGCGGCAATGGCGGGCAGGTCATGGATGGCGCCGGTCTCGCTGTTCACCATCATGCAGGAGGCCAGGATGGTCTTTTCATTGCAGGCGGCGGCCATCGCCTCCGGGGTGATATGCCCGCTTTCATCGGGCGCCACAGTAATGACCTCAAAGCCCTCATTTTCCAGCGCCTTGCAGATGGCAAGAACGGAATGGTGCTCCACGGCGGTGGTGACGATGCGGTTGCCCCGGCGCTTCATGGCACGGGCGGCCCCCAGCAGGGCAATATTATTGCTTTCCGTCCCCCCCGCGGTAAAGATGATCTCCTCGGGGCGGCAGTGCAGCACGGCGGCCACCTGCCCCCGGGCCTCGGTCATGGCACGCTCCGCCAAAAAGCCCCGGCGGTGCAGCGAGGAGGGGTTGCCGTATTCTTCGGTCATTATGTGCAGCGCCAGGGCGGCCGCTTCGGGGGAAACGGCGGTGGTGGCGCTGTTATCCAGGTAACATTCCACGGGGTGCCTCCTACAAGGTGATGGTTTTCGGGCGGGCAGGCCGCTGCGGCCCCTCATAGGGCCCCTGCAGGGTGCGGGTTCGGGGCGCAGCTCGCCCCGGCTGCGCCGGGGCGAAAGCAGGCATCGCCTGCTTTCGTCGCCTGCGGCGGCGGGGCTGCGCC
>OHJY01000444.1_pt1 | contig 16610 bp, 11 predicted proteins | sample 1568681 | NCBI WGS metagenome assembly OHJY01 (sample SAMEA3879540, study PRJEB24766) | human gut metagenome | biome: human-associated habitat; feature: feces | place: USA | collected 1985/1987
CAAATGCTCCTATATAGTAGTTTACTTCAAATAATACCATATAGGAGCTTTGCTGTCAAGAGGCTGTATGTCTAAAACATCCGGCGAGTTTTTCATAGCCTGCGCTTTTTGTGTTCTTTCCGCCCCAAAGCATTGACGCACCGCGCCGAATCCTGTATCATGAAGCTGTTCATTCGGCTGTTTCTGCCCGTTTGGGCATTGTGCATATTATGAAAGGAGTCCTTTCCTCATGGCGATGAATCTGACCCAGAAAATCCTGTCGGCGCACCTGCTCAGCGGTGAACTGATTCCCGGCTCGGAAATCTCCATCCGCATTGACCAGACGCTGACGCAGGATTCCACCGGTACGATGGCGTACCTGCAATTCGAGGCGATGGGCGTCAAGCGCGTCAAGACAAAGAAGTCCGTGGCGTACATTGACCATAACACGCTGCAAACTGGCTTTGAAAATGCGGATGACCACTATTACATCCAAACGGTGACGAAAAAGCATGGCATTTACTGCTCCAAGCCCGGCAACGGTATCTGCCATCAGGTACAGCTGGAGCGCTTCGGCGTGCCGGGCTACACGCTGCTCGGCTCGGACAGCCATACGCCTACGGGCGGCGGCATCGGGATGCTTGCCATCGGCGCGGGCGGACTAGACGTTGCGGTCGCGATGGGCGGCGGCGCGTATTATCTGGCGTGCCCGCGTGTCGTCGGCGTGCGCCTGCATGGCAAGCTGTCCTACGGCGTTGCGGCGAAGGATATTATTCTGGAAGTCCTGCGCCGGCTGACCGTCAAGGGCGGTGTCGGCAAGGTGATGGAGTACATCGGCGACGGCGTGAAAACGTTGAGTGTCCCGGAGCGCGCGACGATTACGAACATGGGCGCGGAACTCGGCGCGACGACCTCCATCTTCCCGTCGGATGAAGTCACCCATGCGTTCCTCAAAGCGCAGCAGCGCGAGCAGGACTTCGTGCCGCTGTCCGCAGACCCGGATGCGACGTATGACGAAATCCTCGACATTGATTTGACCGCGCTTGAGCCGCTCGTCGCGAAGCCCCATATGCCTGACATCGTGGAAACCGTCAAGCAGTGCGGCCCAATTAAGGTCGATCAGGTGTTTATCGGTTCCTGCACCAACTCCTCCTATACGGATATGATGCGTGTTGCCCGCATTTTGAAGGGTAAGACTGTGCACCCGGACGTAAGCCTGGTCATCGGCCCCGGATCGAAGCAGGTGCTGACGATGCTGGCGCGCAACGGCGCTTTGGCGGACATGATTGCGGCGGGCGCGCGCATTCTGGAATCCGCTTGCGGGCCATGCATCGGCATGGGGCAGTCGCCGCGCACGAACGCCGTCTCCGTTCGCACGAACAACCGCAATTTCTACGGCCGCAGCGGAACCAAATCCGCCGGTATTTACCTGGTCTCCTGCGAGACGGCGGCTGTCACGGCGCTGACTGGCGTGCTGACGGATCCGCGCTGCCTTGACATTGACCTCGACATCCCGATGCCGGAGACGTACACCGTCAACGACAATCTGGTCATCCCTCCGGTCGCGCCGGGCGAAGAGGACACGGTGGAGGTCGTCCGCGGTCCGAACATTCAGCCCTTCCCGCTGGGCAAGCCGCTGGCGGATGCCATTTCCGGCAAGGTGCTGCTGAAGATGGAGGACAACATCACCACCGACCACATTGCGCCGTCGGACGCGAAGCTCCTGCCGTTCCGCTCGAATGTGCCGTACTTGTCGGACTTCTGCCTGACCCCCGTGGACGCGACGTTCCCGGCGCGCGCGAAGAAGGAAGGCGGCGGCATCCTCGTTGCGGGCATGAACTACGGGCAAGGGTCGAGCCGCGAACACGCCGCGCTTGTCCCGCTGTATCTGGGTATCCGCGCTGTCGTCGCGAAGTCGTTCGCCCGTATTCATCAGGCGAACCTCATCAACAATGGCATTCTGCCGCTGACGTTCCAGAATGAGGCGGATTACGACCGCATCGCGCAGGGCGACACGCTGAGCCTGCCGAACGTCCGCGAGACGGTGGAAAGCGGCAGCGACACGTTCGTGCTGCATAACGACACGAAGGACGAGGATTACATTGTGCTGATGCCGCTGACCGCGCGCCAGCAGGGCTGCATCCTCTATGGCGGACTGCTGAATTATACAAGAGAGAGCGCAAAGGCGGAATAAGATAGTTTGTCCCCCGGAAGTATGGGCTTCCGGGGGATTTTGCGTTATTATTTCAGGGGGAATAGAGAGGCTTGCGAAAATCTGCTGCTTTTGCTACAATCAAGGGGGAAGGAGGCTGCCCTGATGAAAAATATCAAGTACACCGTCACGCATCCTATCTTTGTGTTCATGAAGAAGCATTTCTGCCCGCACTGCAAGGCAGCACTCACAGTGGAAACGGCGCATCATTTGGTGAACTCCCGTTCCGAAGAAGCGAAGAACTACGATTTTTCCACGGAAGACGGCAGGATGATTGGCACAGTTGACTTCCGCAATCCGTATTTTGCCTGCCCGAACTGCCATGCGGAGTTTTCGGTGGAAGAATTGTGGAAAAAGGAGAAGGGAAAAAGGGCAAGCAGATAACGCAGGAAAATTGAAAAATGCCCCCGGAGGCATGGCTTCCGGGGGCATTTTCATATTATAGGTACTTCTTGAATACTTTCTTGAATTTCAGTGACATCTCCATCATCCAGTCAAACTGTGCATTCCACGCGCTGCGATTGTCAAAATCGACCTGTCGTGTCAGCATAATGCGGCTTGCTTTCTTTTCTGGAAGTTCCCGCCAGTCAAGCGTAACGCCCAATTCCTGCTCAATGGCATTCTGTTTTTCAAATAACTGATGATAAAGATCCTTGTCGCCGCGAATATACAGTTCAACAACAAGCAGATTTTCTGTTTTAACCGCGCGTAAGCAAATATCATAAACAGATGAGCCAATGCTCAGGTTCATCCACATTTTGTTTGATGCTTTTCGCTTGCCAAATTGCCTTGCGAACTGCGCGTTTGCATACGCATAGTCATTGAATGCTGTCCAGTAGTCCAAGCGGAACTGCTGGCTTTCTGTCTGCTGCTGATTCTTTTTAACGCTCTTAATCCAGTCATTCGGCTTCTCAATCACGCTGAACTTCACCGCAGGATTGGAGCTGCCGACTTTATACAGGTGGATTTCGCACAGGAAAAAGCCAATGTCATCATCCGTGTGGTTATTCAGCCACTCAATCGCCGCGCGGTGTTCCTCGCGTGCGTGCTTTACCACCCAGATAATCGTCCGAGCTTCTTTCCCGGCAGCGTAGGTGATAAGTTTGCCCAGATGGTCGTGGTTGGTATCTTCCAGCTGGTTTTCGATGATAACCTTCTGCCCTGTTGCAATATCGGTCGCGATAATATCCACGCTGAAATCGCCCACAGCAGATTCTGTTCCGTCGACTGCAATTTCCATGCCGATTTCATTGCCCAGAATCGCGATGTTCTCATCCTTCGCCAGCCACGGCGTAAAATCCAGTGCTTCATGCGGCCAAACCTTCCGCAAATCCTGCACTTCGGTCAGAACTTCAAGCTGCTCCATTGGGCATACCTCCTTTTGTGTGCGGCACATAGCGGGCGCTTATCTTATGATAGCAGATAGGCAGGGAAACGTCAATCGCAAGTATGTTTTTTTCGCAGCAAAACAGCCGGGGACTGCCTTTCCAGCAATCCCCGGCTTTCGTAATCCCAATGAACCCTTACTTGACTTCCAGCAGGTTCTTGCATTCCGCGAACGCGCGGCGGCCAATGATTTCAATCGTCGCGGGCAGGGTTACGCTCTTGAGCTTCGTGTTGCCCTCGAACGCCTGCGCGCCGATTTCCACCACCGGCAGACCCGCCACCGTGTTCGGAACGGTCAGCGTCGATGCCGTGCCGTTGTACTTGACGACCACAATGCCCGTCGAGTCGTCACGAACCGCGAACACGAAGTCGCCTGTCACGGTGAATGCCTTGTTGACAGATTCCAACTCCGTATTGCCGGACAGCGCCTTAATCGTGATGGTGTAGTCGCCCGGCTGCAGCAGCTTCAGACCCGGCACCGTGTAGTTCAGCGCCGCCGTTTCGCCCAGCAGCGCAGCCGTGCCGTCAGGCGTGGTCAGCAGCAGCTGATACTTCGTTGCGCCGCCAGCAGCCGTCCACGTCACCGTCAGGTCCTCGCCCTGCTTTGCGGCAGGAATGGTCACAGTCAGCGGATCGTCGGTCACATACAGCGTCAGGGACTGCGCCGGGGAAAGTTCGCCAGCGGTCGTTCCGTAGTAGGGCTTGAACTGAATCGTGCGGACACCGTTGCCGCTGCCCAGCGAAGCGAAGGCGCGCTCGATAACCGTCACATCGCCAGTCGTCGGGTAGCTGGTATTTGCCTTGCCGTCCACATACAGGACGACCTTCGTCGCGTTCTTGGTGTTGACCGTGAACGTCACCGGCACATTCAGCTTCACGCGGCTGGGATTCATGGTGAAGTTGACGACTTCCGGCTTGTTGACCACGGTCGTCGTCAGTGTAATCGTGTACGCCTTAAACTTTTCGCCCGCCGTCGTGCCGTTGTAAGGCTGGAACTGAATCGTACGGACGCCGCCATTATTCCCCAGCGACGAGAACGACATCGTGAACTCGTACTTCGACATGCTGGTCGTTACGTCCTCAAAGCGGCGGTTCACCTGCCCGTCGACATACATCAGCAGCTTCGTCGCGTTGTCCAGATAAACAGTGAATTTAATCTGCTCGCCCAGCACCGCGGTCGTCTTGTCAATCTTGACATTCGCAATCACGGGGGCAGCAGACGAACCGCTCATCAGGGAAATGGTGGTTGCGGTGGTCTTGTCGCCGCCGACTGCGCCGTTGTAGGCTTGGAACGCAATGGTACGCTTGCCCCCGTTGTTCCCCAGCGAAGAGAACGCCATGGTGAAGGTGTATTCCGTCATATCAGGGGTGATGTTCTCGAAGCGGCGGTTGACACTGCCGTCGATGTACATCAGCACCTTCGTGGCGTTCTTGATGCGCAGGGTGAAGGTGATATTTTCGCCCAGCGTCGCGTTCGGATTGCTGATTTTCAGCAGCTCAACCTGCGGCTTGTTCGCCACGCTGATGGTAATCGTCTTGGTGTCGGACATAGCGCCGGGCGTGTTGCCATTGTAGGGCTGGAACGCCACCGTGCGCACGCCGCCGTTTGAACCGAGCGTCGAGAAGGACATCTGGAACGTCGTTGCGCCGTCCTTCACGTCGTAGATGTAGCGGTTCAGCTTGCCATCAATGTAGACACGCATCTTCGTTGCGTTCTTGGTGTTGATGGTGAAGGTGATGGTTTCGTTCAAATCAACCGTGGATTTGTCCAAACTCCAGCTGGTCACGGTCGGCTTGTTCGGGCTTTCGTTTGCGACAGTCACAACACGTTCGGAGGTCTTTTCACCCGCCGTCGTGCCGTTATAGGCTTGGAACGCAATGGCGCGCTTGCCCCCATTGCTTCCCAGCGACGAGAACGACATGGTGAAGGTGTATTCCGTCATATCGGGGGTGATGTCCTCGAAGCGGCGGTTGACGCTGCCGTCGATGTACATCAGCACCTTCGTGGCGTTCTTGATGCTCAGGGTGAAGGTGATGTTCTCGCCCAGACCCACGGTCGTCTTGTCGATATTCTTTACCGTTACCTGCGGCTTGACAGACGGCTTTGTCAGCGTAATCGTCTGTACATCAGACTTTTCGCCGGGCGTATTGCCGTTGTAGGCTTGGAACGCGATGGTGCGCTTGCCCCCCTTGCTCCCCATCGAGGAGAAGGACATGGTAAGCGTCGACGTGTCAGTGGGCACGTCGTAGATGTAGCGGTTGACGCTGCCGTCAATGTACATCAAAATCTTGGTGGCGTTCTTCGTGTGGATGGTGAAGGTGATATTCTCGCCCAGCTCCGCCGTCGCCTTGTCCATTTCGAACGTCGGTTTGCCCGGAATAATCACATCCGCGCGGTCGATGTTTTCGAGGTCATCCGGCACGTCCGTAGGTGCGGGGGTCGACGCGGGTTCTTCGGTCGGCACGACAACGGGTTCTTCGGTCGGCACGACAACGGGTTCTTCCGTCGGCACGACAGCGGGCTCTTCGGTCGGCACGACAGCGGGCTCTTCGGTCGGCTCAACAACGGGTTCCTCGGTCGGCACGACAACGGGTTCCTCGGTCGGCACGACAACAGGTTCTTCGGTCGGCACGACAACGGGCTCTTCGGTCGGCACGACAACGGGCTCTTCCGTCGGCTCAACTACAGGTTCTTCCGTCGGCATGGGCGTGGGTGCAGGGGTCGGCACGGGTTCTTCCGTCGCAGCCGCAAGCACCAGCAGGGCACTGGGCATTTCCACGCCGCTCGCGAAAACACCGGTGTGACGTTGATTCTCAATGCCCTCTTCCGGCACGGGATGCACTGCATCCGCCGCCAGATAGCCATATGCAACGCCAGCCGTCTGGTCATACACGCAGACGGAAATCCGTTCATTCAGCTGACCCTTCTGCGGACGATGCGTCACATACACCACGCCAGTTACCTGACCAACCAGCTCATCGCCCGTCGGATTCAGGTACAGCTGTGCGCTGCTGAACGTCGCGGCAAAGCCGGAGTCAAAGAACTCGTTATCCAGCACGGAGCGGCTGTAATCTACGGCTGCTTCGTCCACGATTTCGGGCGTTTCCGTTGCTTCAGGAACATCCGTCGCTTCGGGAACATCCGTTGCTTCAGGAACATCCGTCGCTTCGGGAACATCCGTTGCTTCGGGAACATCCGTCGCTTCGGGGATTTCCGTTGCTTCGGGAACATCCGTTGCTTCGGGAACATCCGTCGCTTCGGGGATTTCCGTTGCTTCGGGAACAGCCGTCGCTTCGGGCGCTTCCGTTGCTTCGGGAACATCCGTCACTTCGGGGATTTCCGTTACCTCAGGAACATCCGTTGCTTCCGGTGCTTCCGTCGGCACGACCTCAACCGTTTCCGCCGGCGGAGTTTCCGGCTCTTCTGCAGCCGCCGTCAGCATTGTTCCCGTACTGCCCGTTACCATGAATACAGCCAGCAGGAAAGACAATGCCTTTCGCATCCACTTTTTGTCCTTCATCGTCCTCACTCCTTGTTCCGTGCAATCTTCCGGCACGACGTATGGCTGTGCCAATGGCAAGCGATTGCTGCTTTCCATCTTTCTTTTCGCGGCGAGCCGCAGTGCTCCCGGTGGATATAGCAATCTCTTTCCCAATTCCAGCTATATTGTAACAAATTACAAGTCGGCTGTCAATACTTACCGCGCAGAAAGCCGCATTTTATACGAAAATCAAGGCACTTTCTCTGCATCTGTCTCGCGGAACTGATTTTTCCATTGCCGAATTGCCGTGGTCGGCAAATCAATTTGCGTCTCCCATGCGGAACAGATTTGCTCCTCCAGCACATCCAAATTCCCGCCGCGGGGCAGGACGGGCAGATTCGTGTCCTTCGCGATTTCGCTTGCGCGGTTGTCTACCGCCAGAATCAGGCTTCGGCAGCCCATGTTCATTGCGTGGATGCCGCCGTGCAGCCGCGTGCCAACGTAGTCAATCCCGCCTGATGCCAAAAGTGCTGTGTAATCTCGCAGATTCGGCTGAATCAGGTGCAAATTCTGCGTCACGCGCGCATCCATTTGGCGCAGGCAGGCGTAGTCCTCAACGGCTTGCAGCCACACATACACCTCGCGATAGTGCTTTTGCAGCATGGTCAGCATCTGCGCATCCTGCTCCGGGCTGCTACGGTAGTCCGTCAGCGTTGTCACGACGCGCTCCGCCTTGTGCGTCGGAATCTGCGCGCATTTGTCGTCTGTCAACCCCCACATTGTCGGGCACGCCGTATTCAGCACGTTCGTGATGCCCAGCTTCAGCAGGCGCTGGCGCGTGTATTCGTCGCGCACCGCGTGCAGGTACTGCCCATCCAGCAGCGTTTTTAGAATCCGCTTCGTGTATCCTGTCGGCTCGTCCTGGTATTGATACCACCCCGCACCCAGCAAAATGATATGCGTGCGCTGAAATTTCTCACGAATCAGGCGGAAATTCAGCAGCTCCCGCTTGTGCAAATCGCCGCAGCGCATCATCACCGCGTCCCGCAGGCGGATATTCCACATCCTTTGGCGGCGCATGTCCGAGGAAAGCAGATTCGTCCCGCAGACAAATGCGTAATCCGCACTGCCGACGTGCTTCATCGACACTTTCGACAGCCTGTCCCGAACCGGCACGGCGACGGACAGCTGCATAGGAAAGCAGTCGTGCAGCACATGCTCGCAGGCGTTGCGGATGATGAAATCTCCCTGATTCGCTGTTGAGATGGTAGGGTCGAAACGCACAATTTTGCGGCAGTGCTGCATTTCCTGATCGATCATGCCTTCTTCCTCCATTTGCGCAAGAAACTCCGCCCTTTTTCAAGGATCCAGCGGTATTCTGCCGTCCGCCCCAGCGCCAGCGTGTACAGGAGCGCCGTCACCGCCGCGCAGGTGATGCCCTTGATGATAATCCACATCAGCGTATGCCCCATCCGCGCGCACAGCAGCAGCGACAGCGCCATCACCGCGCCGTTGAGCAGCAGCAAGCCGCCCTGCGCCTTGAAATACGCGGCAGCACTGCGCCCGAAGGTGCGATGGAACAGCACTTTCGGCTCATACCAGAAGATGGTGCAGAGCCGCGCCAGCCCTGTTGCGCCGATGATGCCCGCCACGCCGAAGAAGTGCCCCAGCAGGATGGACAGCAGGATGTTGACCAGCGCCGTCATAAACATAACATACTTCATTTGCCGAAAAAGACCCAGCGTTTCGCGGTACATCCACACGGGCGCGACGATGGTGCTCAGGTAGAACGTGAACAGCACCGCTGCTACCGTCCCTGTGTCCATCAGGTATTCTTCGCCCACCCAGATGGGGATGAAGTCCTGCACAACCGCGCCGTATGCGGCGACGCAGAAGCCTGTAATCGCCCCGAAGAGGACAATCAGGTTGCGGAACATGGCGTATGACTTTTCCGAATTCTTCTCGGCATTCAGATTTCCCAAGCTGGCGGAAATGCCGGTAATCACGATGGAGACGAACGTCGTCACATACGTCGTCAGCGACGCGTAGTTGGAGTAGTAACCGACGAACACTGTGCCCAGCATGACGGAAATCAGAATGTTGTCCGTGTTGTTGATGAGTATTGTCGCCAGCTTGTAGAGAAACATGGAGCGGATGTTGTCGTTCAGTTCCTGCTTGCGGTGCATCGGCGCACATTTCTGCTTTTTCCGCAGGAAGGGGTACATCTTGTCCGCTAAATGGCTCAGCACCGCGTTCTGCAGGAGGGTGCAGGCGATCTGAATCAGCAAATAGCCAAGATAGCTGCCCCAAATCAGCAGGCACGCGATCTGCGCCGCATACTGCAACACCAGCGCCGCGGCGGAAACCATGTTTTGCAAATATGCCTTCTGGTCAGCCTGAATCAGCGTCGTTTTGTAGATGACCAGATAGGATGCCACGGAGTTCGCCAGGTACAGCACATAGTAGACGATCAGCTGCGCCATCGGCAGCTCACTGCTGATGATGAGCGGCAGGAAGGGAATTACCACCGCGCCCAGCAGCGCTACCGCCAGCGCAATCAGGCGGTAAATGCGACGATAATAGCCCAGCAGGTGCTGGATTTCGCCCGTGTCGCCCCGGTGCAGCGGTACGTACAGGCTGTACACCAGCACGTTGCCCACGCCCAGTTCCGCCAGTGACAGCATGGCCAGAATGTTGCTGTACAGCCCGTTGACACCCGTATAATCCGCGCCCAGCCGGCGCACAAACACCGTTCGCACGGCAAAAGCCAGCAGCAGCGTAACCACCTGCCGTACTGCGCCTACACCGATGTTGCGCGCTGTGTTTTCGCTCCTTGATGCTGTGTTCATGATTCCTCTCCGCCTGTTTCGCCCGTCTGCTCCTGCGCCGCGTCCTCCGGCTGCGGGTTAAACGTCAGGCGCAGTTTTTCCGGCGGCACAGTGCATCGCCACCTGCGCTTCTTCTGGCTGCGCGCATTTGCCTGCTGATCAGGCGCTTCCTCCGCGTCCGGCTGCCACTTGCCCAGCAGCCCCAAAAACAGTATGTTCAGGAAAACGCCCTCCGTGTTGATGCACAGGAAATACAGCAGGAAAACGCCCAGCACATACAGCAGCCGCGCCTTGGCAAATTTGGTGCGGATACCGCGGTACGTCAGCCACAGCCAAACTGCCGGGAGAATCAACCCTGTATCCATGACGAAGGCGGCAAAGCCATTGGAAATGTTCTGCACCCTGTGTTCCAGCAGGATTTCCGCCTTTCGCTCCGAGAAAACGCCCTGTCCCGCAATGGGGGATTCCAGCCCGATTTCAAAGCCGCTGAAGGTGTCGTTCCACCGCGTGTAGAACGAACCGCCGGAATTTCGTCCGACAATCTTGCGTTCCACCACGCCCGTGACGGACTCGATGACAAACAGCAAAATCAGCCCAATGAACGCCGCCATCTTGATGCTGCGCGCCATTTTCCCGCCCTTTTTGCGGAATGCCACCGTCAGCAGCACAACGCCCAGACAAATAAAGCCTGTTGTGGACAGCGTGCTGAGGATGGTGACGATCAGCAGCGCAATTGCCCAGCAGTATTTCTTCTTGCTCATGCCCATGCGCGTTTCGTCGCTCATCAGGAACAGCAGCGCGAAGTTCAGGAAAATCTGGTGGCTGCCCGGCTCGTTGAACATACCCGCGTTGCGGTGGAAAACCGGGATGTTCAGCCAGCCTAAGGTGAAATAAGGCGTCAAGTAAAATCCGTTGACGCTGGAAACTTCGTAGTGCAGCAGCGGCAGCGGCAGCGACAGCAAATCGCCGATGACGAAGGAAATCAGGCTGATGGCCGCCTCTGCCAGCATGACTTTGGTATACAGCCGCATATACGTCCGATACCCGATGCAGCTTTGCAGAACCAGCACATAGCCGATGTTGCAAAGCCAAATGACAATATCGTTGATGTGGATGCCGTTCTGCGGGTTGACGAAGCTCGTCAGCAGCAGCGCCGCCGTCAGCAGCAGCGTCAGGCGTACATTCTGGGCGCTGATTTTCGGATGATGCGCCCGCGCCAGCAGCAGAATCGACGCAATCAGCATGGCTGCCATCAGCGGCATCCGCAACACCTGAAAATACAGCGAACCCATGCCCAGCACGCCAATCAGCACACAGAGTGCATCCACATGGTTCTTTGTGATTCGGATTTTCATCGTGCAATCTCCGTATAAATCTGATGCAGTATCTCCAGATTCTTCTGCGCATCATGCGTTTTTCCAGCGTGTTCTTGCCCGGCGCGCGCCATCTGCGCCGCTTTTTCCGGATGCGCGAACATCTCGCAGATATCATATGCCAGCAAATGCGGGTCGTCTGCCGGATATATCAGCCCTTCCACGCCGTGCGTCATCAAACAGCGCACGCCGCCGACATCCGACGCAATGCACGGTACGCCAAGCAGCATCGCCTCGCCCAGCGAATTGGGGGAGTTTTCAATGCTCGACGGCAGCACAAACACCTGACTTTTTAGATACCGCTCCTTCATTTGCTGTGCATTCAGGCTGCCGGTAAAAACAACATGGTCGTAGAGGTCGTTTTCGCGCAGCAGACGGTGGATGTACCGTTCATAGGCATTGCGCGCAGGCAGCGGAATGCGCCCATAGTCCTTGCGCCCCACATAGAGCTTGACATCGGGATAGCGCTTGCGGACAATCGCCAGCGCCTGCAATAGCAGATGCAGCCCCTTGAGTGGCACATGCGCCTGACTGCAGAAGAGACTGTGCGGCTCGCAGCTGTCCAGCGACCATTCGCCGGTGTAGAACTCGTCCCGCAGCGTTTCGTTGTTGAAATGATAGGCAGCCTGCGGGGCAAGCTCCGCCATGCAGGCAGCATCCCAGTCGGTGCGCCCGATGACGTGCTGTACCCTGCGCAGGGCTTCCTGCTCATACTGCCCGACGCGGCGGTAGATTGCTTCCTGCCGGACGATATTGCCCTTCACCAAGTCCTTCAGCGTGTGCCCGTAGCAGACGTGTTCCGGCAGATAAGCGCGATAATGCTCCGCGTATATGGACAGAAGTCCCTGAATGGAAATTACAATCCGCTCGCGCATCCCCATGTGTTCCGCCGCGTCAACCATGGCCAGCGTGTGCTGATTTTCCGTGCCCCAGAGGTGAATGACATCCGGCTGCTCTTTGCGCAGAATTTTCTCCAGCTGCCGGGTATAGGCTTCCCCGCAGCGCTGCGTAGGGCGTGTGGGGTTGACAAGCCCGTAATAGCGGTAGCCGTCCACTTCGCCCGTCAGCGCTTTCGGCGCGTCAAACACATACGTCAGCGCCACATCCGGCAGCTGCGTCAGCCGCCGCGACAGCCCGACCAGCCAGCCCACGATATACACCGGGGGAAGCGATTCTTTTTCCGCAATGGCAGGGAGGATAATATTCCCCATCCACATGACCTTCACGCTTCAGCCCCTCCTTTCACTTTGCGCTGTGCGGCATGGTTATTCCACCGCGCCCCGCGTCAGAAAATCCCGCAGCTTTTCCCGCTCCTGCGCCTGCGATTGGCAGTAGCGCGCAATGTTGCGCACATAGCGGTCATGCACGGCTTCATCCAGCAGCCTTTCCGGCGCAAAATCCGCCATGCGGGATACCGTTTTGCCCAATTCGTTTGCTTCCACCATTTGCAGTGTTCCGCAGCGGCTGCCCACAATCGGCACGCCCCGGAAGAGAATATCGAATACAACGCCGCTGCTGTGCAGGGAGTAATTCTCCGAATAGTTTAGGATGCAGTAACGGCATTGGCGAATCGCCTCGTCATACGCCGCTTCGGACAGGTATTCCAGCCGCAGCTCGATGTTCTTCGCCCCCGCGCAGACTGCCCGCAGCTCCGCCTCCAGCGGCGCTTCCTGCACCCGACCCGCAATCAGCACCCGATACGGCGTGTTCCGCAGCTGCTTTGCCGCCTCAACAACGCCCTTGTCCGACGTAATCAGCCCGACCATGCCGAAATCATAGCGCTTCTGCGCATACGGCACAGGCGGCTGCATCGTTCCTGTGCTGATGTAATCGGATACGACGCACATCGGCCGCCCATACGCCGCGCCAATGGCTGCATTGGGGCAGATAACGCCGCTGATTTTCCGCCTGCACAGCGCATACAGCCCCCGTTTCAGCACCGAATTGACGCCGTCGGCGCTGTACTGGATGGCGTAGACCCGCGTTTCTTTCTTCTTGAACAGTGCAAGCCCCAGATACGCTGTTGCGACGGCACTGCACTGGAGGACAATCACGTCATCCTGCGCTTCCCGCAGCAGCGCGCGCACGTTCTGGAACACGGCGCGTTTGTTGCGCACCGCCGAACTGCCCACGATGTAATCATGCGGCAGACGAATCAGCTTGTCCCCGAAGCGGTCGCCGTACACCGGCCCGCCCGCAATGCGCACATCCATTTCCGCGCCGAACAGGTCAAGATAATTCTGCGCGACGGTGAAATAATGCCCAGCGGCAATGCCGTCCGTGCTGGTGCTCCGTACATCTGCCACAATCAGCCGCATGATGGTTCGTTCCTTTCGCCGCTTTTCTGCATCGCCTTGCTGTAAATCGCCATCAGCTGACGATAATTTGCTTCCGCCGTGAAATTCTCCTGATACGTTTTCAGCGCGCCTTCGCTGACGGATTCCGCGTGCTGAAGCCGGTTGAGCGTCTGTGCCAGCTGTTCCGCCGAGTCTGCCGGAAACTTGAAGCCCGTCACGCCGTCCGAAATCAGGGAACCCGCGTTGCCTAAATCCGAGCAAATCACCGGCGTGGCGACGCTGAAGGCTTCCACAATTGTCATCGGGAAGCCTTCATACCACTGTGTCGGCAGAATCAGCGCCTTGGACTGCCCCATCAGCGCCCGTGCCGCCGAATTTGGCACAAAGCCGCGCAGCTCCACCTGCTTCAGCTTTTCCCGCGTCAGATATTCGCGACACCATGCTTCCTCCGGCCCTGTACCGCAGATGATTAGCTTCATGCCTCCGCCTGAACGCTCGTAGCGCGCCCACGCTTCCAGCAGCAGCCGAATGCCCTTGAGCGCATCCAGCCGACCGATGTACACCACCTGATTTTCGCGCGCCGCATATGGCACAATCGTCTCCGGCGGTTCCACAAAGTTCGGCTTTACGGACACGTTTTCCGGCGGAATCTGCTTAAGCGCCAGCAGCTTCTGCCGGTTGAAGTCCGTCAGGGTGATGTAATGCAGGCGGCTGTACGTTTTGAGGGCACGGTGCAAACGTGTGCTGAGCACGCAGAGCACCGTCTGCAGGCGGCTGCCGCGGTAGCAGCGGTGCTTCACCGCGCAGTGCAGCCCCTTTTTCGTGCAGTCCTCGCAGATATGACCGTCGCGGTAGAAAAGCGCGTTCGGGCAGAGCAGGCGGAAGTTGTGCACCGTCTGCACCACGGGAACGCCCTCGCGCAATGCCGCGTAATACACTGCCGGGCCAATCAGCGGCAGCGTGTTGTGCACATGCACCAGCGAAATCCGGTTTTCGCGGATGCTCCGCCGAACCTCGCGGTATGTACGGATGCTGAAAAACATCCCCAGCGCACTGCGGATTTTCTCCAGCGCTCCCATGCGCGAAATCTCCTCGTTCCGCCGCGCATACAGCGCCGCAGCGTGACCGTGCGTTTCCAGCAGGTGCTTCTCGTTCGCCACAACGACATCCTCGCCGCCGGGAATCTGATAATAGTCGTGTACCAGCAGTACAGCGGGCTGTTTTGTCGCTTGCTGCATTTACTTTCTCCTGATGGTCGCGTTCCAGATGAATTTCAGATTCGTGCTCCAGTAGCGCTGGAATAGCCGCTTCGGGTCTTGCATCAGGCGATAGAGCCATTCCAGGCTGTGCTTCTGCATCCATAACGGGGCGCGCCTCACGTTGCCCGAAAAGAAATCAAAGCCCGCGCCGACGCCAATCATCAGCCCATGCACACGCCCTTGGTGTGCCGCCATCCAGCGCTCCTGCTTCGGCGCTCCCAGCCCGACCCACACAAAATCCGGCTGCGCCTGATTGATGCGCGCCACGGCAAGCGCATCTTCCTCCGGTGTCAGTTCGCGGAAGGGCGGCGCGTCTGTGCCCGCAATTACCAGCCCCGGATACTCCTTCTGCAGGCGCACAATCATTTTCTCCTGCACTTCCTGCGTGCTGCCGTAGAAATAATGCCGCCAGCCGTGTGCCGTGGACTGCCGAAAGACCTCCATCATCAGGTCAGGCCCGGTTGTCCGCTGAATCTGCGGATACCCGCGCCGCCGCGCCTCCTGCGCCAGCGGATTGCCATCCGGAATCGCCATCAAACCGCCGTTCTGCACGGCACGGTAGTCCGCATCCTCGTAACTGACGACGGTTGTATGTACATTCGATACGCAGATGTAATCTCCCTGCAATTGATGAATATTCTGCGCCAAATATTTCAGCAGCCAATTCATGTTGATGACAGCAATATTGACCCCTAAAATCGGACAGACCGGAATTTCACGCTTGTCCACTTTGCGGCAGTATTGCGCTGCTCCTTCGTGCGCCGTGGCAAACACCCCTTTCCCCGCTTCCCCAGCAAGAAACCTTGATACTATTTCCAGATTCACCTGCGCCATCTGCTTGCGCCTTTTCCCTTCTGGCGTCCGCTCATTCCACTTAGCGTAGCGCTGCTACGCTGCGTTCCATTCACGTTAGCCAGAATGAAAAATTCGCCGCGCATCTTGGCGCATTCTTATCTGGAAATAGTATGAATCATAAATTACCATTTTCATTATAACGCAAACATCAGTAATTTGCAAGCATTTCCATTTCAGACGATGAAGAAATTTCCTTTTTTTCTGCGGATGAATTGCCGCCCCGTATTCGTTCTTTCATTAGCATACTAATGCGAAAGGAGTATATTTTATGAAGAACTGTATTTCCCGTTTCTGCCTGCTTGCCTTGCTTCTCCTGATGACCATCGCCCCTGTCCGCGCGGAAATTATCGGGCAGACGACGGAGAACGAGTACATCCACCGCCTGATTGCGGACAACGGGCAGGAACTCTGCTTCGTGTCCGGCGAGAAAGACCCGTACCTTTCCTATGCGGATGTCAACTTCGACGGCATCAACGATGCGGTGATACTGACACAGCGCGGCGCGAGCAATTTCGTCTACCAGTTTTTCATTTTTGATGGCGAACAGTATGTTCTCTGTCCGCTGACGTTCACGAATTACGACCTTGATGCAGAACGCAAAATTGTAAGGAGTTCTGTGAACGGCGGCTTGGCGGGCGGCATTCACAGAGAAACGCTGTACCGTTTTGAGGGGACGGAGGCGGTGCTGCTGCGCTGGGCGGTCGGCGAGGAGAAAGAGGACTGGACGTTCGACGCGGATGGTTATACCGTCCGGCACTACAATGATGTGCTGACCCTGCAGGTCTGGGAGCATGATCCGGATATGGACGGCATCCTGATTTTTGAGCAGGATGTATCTACTGAAGATGAAAATGCGCTGAGGGAAGCGTTTCAAGCGGAAAATGACGCGCTCTGGTCGGGCATCCGCTAAGGCACCACCGCACAATTCGGCGGCGCGTC
>OHJY01000454.1_pt1 | contig 16368 bp, 18 predicted proteins | sample 1568681 | NCBI WGS metagenome assembly OHJY01 (sample SAMEA3879540, study PRJEB24766) | human gut metagenome | biome: human-associated habitat; feature: feces | place: USA | collected 1985/1987
TTATTTACCCTCCTTCATGCTCAGGATCTTCTCAACGATCTCGGTGGTGGAGGGCATCTGGCTGCCGCAGTGACCGAAGAAGTCCACGTGCTTGGCGCCGTTGATGGCCAGCTTCACGTCCTCCAGCATCTGGCCTTCGTTCAGCTCCACGTCCAGAACGGCCTTCACGCTGGGCTGGCAGCAAGCCTCGCGCACAGCGTCATAGGGGAAGGGCCACACGGTGATGGGACGAACCAGACCGACGTTGATGCCCTTTTCCTTCAGCTCGGCGATAGCGCTCTTGGCGATACGAGCCACGGTGCCGAAGGCGGTGATGATGTAGTCGGCGTTCTCGCAGTTGTAGGCCTCCCACATCTGCTCGTTGTCGACGACATTCTTGTACATAGCCTGCAGCTCGTCGTTGTGGACCGCCAAGCTCTCGGTGTCGATATAGATGGAGTTGATGACGCCGCGCTTTGCAGGCCCAGGGCTTCTTCTCGTGATCGACCTTGTAGTCCACCATCTCGGGCAGCTCCACGGGCTCCATCATCTGGGCAATGATACCATCGGCCAGGAACAGGACGGGAATACGATACTTCTCGGCCTTGTCGTAAGCGCCCATCATCAGGTCAATGAACTCCTGCACGGAGGAGGGAGCGAAGGTCAGCAGGTGATAGTCACCGTTGCCGCCGCCTTTGACGCCCTGGAAATAGTCGCCCTGAGAGGCCTGAATGTTGCCCAGACCGGGGCCGCCGCGCATCACGTTGACGATGACGCAGGGAACCATGGCGCCCGCGCAGTAGGAAATACCTTCCTGCTTCAGGGACACGCCGGGGCTGGAAGAAGAGGTGATGACACGGGCGCCGGTGCCGCCGGCACCGTAGACCATGTTGATAGCCGCGACCTCGGACTCGGCCTGCAGGAAGCAGCCGCCGACCTCGGGCATACGTGCGGACATGTATTCGGGGATCTCCGTCTGCGGAGTGATGGGGTAACCGAAGAAATAGCGTGCGCCGGCACGAATGGCGGCTTCCGCAATAGCTTCGCTACCCTTCATAAGAGTCAAAGCCATGTTTTTTCCTCCTTAGTCTTTTTCAATACGGATTACCACATCAGGGCAGGTACGCGCACAGGAAGTACAGCCGATGCAGGCTTCCATGTTGATGACCTCCGCCGGATGATAGCCCTTAGCGTTGATGCGAGTCTTGGACAGCTCAATGATGTGCTTGGGACAAGCTCTTGCGCACAGGCCGCAGCCCTTGCACAGGTTTTCGTCGATGGTAACTCTTACCACTCTCTACACCTCTTTTCCTCAAATTCCTCTTGCTGTTTGTATCTACTACCCCCGAAAAGGGGAGGTATGCGGGGTTTAATACATATCCTTGTGCGGATTCTTGGTGTTCAGTCCATACTCAATGTAGGAATCCCAGTCGCGGTGCATATACACGTCGATGGCCACGGGCTTTCCCACATACTTCGGGTCCGGGTCACGGGCCAGAAATGCATCGAGGATATCCTTCTTACCGGTGGTGTATGCCACGGGGATACCGGTGAGATCCACCACCTGCCGCAGCAACTCATAGCCGTCCCACAGATCGTCCGCACTGGTCATGGTGGACAGGTTGGTATTGTTGATCATACCGGTGATCTGCAATCTGGCATGGGTCTGCATCCCCTCCTGCAGCCGGTGGATCTTCTCCACCGTGCTGGCAAGAGGGCGACGAATATTTACAACGTTCAGCACTTCCAGAGCACCGGGCTCCAGTGCCATAAAGTCCCGATGGTAGCGGCCCAGCGCCGTGGCGCCTACATCATCGCCGCCCACATCGAAAATGACCGTGTCCCAATCCAGTACAAAGGCGGACGACACCTCGGCGGGAAGGGAGAGCGTCTCAATACCGGAGCAGGCGAAGTTGGGGGAGACCAGCCGGATCTCCTTCTGTTCCACCATCTTGCCCCGCTCGGTCAGTCGGAAGTAGGTATTCACCATATCCAGATCCAGCAGCTCCGTTCTGTCGCCGCGGGCCGCTGCCTGCATGGCGAAGTTCAGAGCCAGCTCGCTCTTGCCGCTGCCGTAGTTGCCGATGAGCACTTTGACGTCTTTCATGGATGCTGTGTCTCCTTGTTTACTTCAGGTTCTCGCGGATGGTCTGGCACAGGGCGGTGATACCCTGAACGATCTTCTCCTCCGGCATGCAGGAGTAGTTCAGACGCAGGGTGTTGTCGTGGCCGCCGTTGGGGAAGAAGGAGCCGCCGGGAACGAAGGCGACCTTCTTCTCAAGGCACTTCATCTGCAGATCCTTGGCGTTCATGTACTCGGGCAGCACGACCCATGCGAACAGACCACCCTCGGGACGGGTGAAGGTGCAGGGCTCGGGCAGCTCCTTGGCCAGCGTCTCCAGCATCACGGCGCGGCGCTTCTTGTAGCACTCGCGGATGGTGTTGACGTGGGCGTCCAGATCGAACATATCGATCCACTTGGAGGTCTCCATCTGGCCGACGGTGGAAGCCTGCAGGGAGGCTGCCTGCTCCATGAAGTTGTACTTGGCCAGGATCTCATCATCGGCGCAGACCCAGCCCAGACGATAACCGGGCGCCAGGATCTTGGAGAAGGTACCCAGATAGATGACCAGGCCCTTGGTGTCCAGGCTCTTCAGCGCGGGCATATACTCGCCCTCGAAGCGCAGCTCGCCGTAGGGGTTATCCTCGATCACGGGGATCTCGTACTTGTTGATGATGTCCATGAACTGGTGACGGCGCTCCAGATCCCAGGTACGGCCGGTGGGGTTCTGGAAGTCGGGGATGACGTAGATCATCTTCACCCGCTCGGTGGTGGCCAGGATCTTCTCCAGCTCGGACATGATCATGCCGCCGTCGTCGGTGGGGACTTCAATGAACTTGGGCTCGCAGGCCTTGAAGGCGTTGACGGCGCCCAGATAGGAGGGGCTTTCCAGCAGCACCACATCACCGGGGTTCAGGAACACGCGGGCGGAGAAATCCAGACCCTGCTGAGAACCGGAGGTTACCAGGATGTGATCCTTGTCGGTGTGGATATTGTTCTTTGCCAGCATACGCTCAGCGATCTGCTCGCGCAGACGGGGATAACCCTCGGTGGAAGAGTACTGCAGCGCCACGCGGCCATTTTCCTTCAGGACGGCCATGGAGGCCTCCATCATCTGCTCGACAGGGAACAGCTCGGGCGCGGGCATACCACCGGCGAAGGAGATGATATCGGGCTGTGCGGTCAGCTTCAGCAGCTCGCGGATCTCGGAGCCCTTCAGCAGGTCCATTCTGCTTGCAAATTGTACCATGAATGTTTTCCTCCTCAAATTTTATAGATTCCGTGAATGCACTTTTTGTTCCACTTCGTACAGTACCAATTAAAGCACAAAACGGACACAAAGTAAATAAAGGGGAGGGGAGAAAAAAGGGGGCAATTTCATTTTCGGCATTCCCACCAAAAAACACCGCGCTTGCCTCGTCAATTCCACAACGCATTTCAGTGAACCGGTCGGTGAACCGCTGCAAAACACCACATAGCAGGGCGGCGCAGGGTACGGCCTACCAGTGGTAGGAATTGCCTTTTTTCCGGCGGCGTGGTATACTGACGCTGCGGGCGGGTGACGGCCCGCGCAGAAAAGAAAAAAACAGTCGGCTGTCCGGCAAGCGAAAAGGAGGCGCTCCCTCATGAACAGAAAGAAAAGAGAATTCGCCGTGGCGCTGGCGCTGCTGAGCGCCAGCTCGGCGCTGTGCCTGCGCATCATGAAAAAGGTGGATGAGAAGCTGCGCCGCGAGAAGGAGAAGCGGACGCGGAAGTGACGTAAGAAAGATGTAAGAAAGACGTAAGGAAACGAAAAGTGAGACGGCTTTGCGCCGTCTCGCTTTTGTCGTTCAGATGCCTCAGGCAGCAGCCTTGACCACGGAGGTGATGTGGGGGTTCACGCCCTCATACCAGTACAGGAAGCCCTCCATGTCGACGACATCGCCCACGTTCAGACCCTTGACAGCCTCATACACGTCGGAGCCGGGGCCGCACAGGTAGCTCTCCACCACGAAGGTGTAGATGGTGTCGTTCAGGGAGACGTTGAAGTACAGATCGTCGCCCTCGCTGCCGGAGCCGTCCCAGTTGTACAGGAACGGGGCGCCCGCATCGTTGGAGGCGGCCACAGTCATGCCCTTGAAGGACACCTTCTCGTTCTGGTGCTGGATCAGCTCGTCGCTGCCCAGCAGGGAGGTCACGTCCAGCGCCTCGTAGGTCTTGGTGCCCTCCAGCAGTTCGCAGGTAGCGTCGATGATCTCCACCTCGCCGGACCACTCGGCCTTATAGCCGCTGACGCGGATCTTGGCGCCCTCTACCAGCATGGAGTCGTAATCCTCCTTGCTGCAGGGCATATTGTACAGGAAGTACGCGCCGTCATCGGCCTGGGTGTAGAACGTGGCCACGCCGACGCCGTCCTTCTCCCACCAGCCCTGACGGGCCTGGATGTAGGTCTCCACGGTGACGGGGGAATCCACGGCGGCCGCGTCGAACTCCGCGTGGGTCATGACAGTAACGGCGGCGTCGCCGCCCTCATCGGGGGTATCCTTGTCATCGGTCTGGTCCTCGGTCTTGCCGCAGCCAACGATGGACAGAGCCATCACCAGCGCCAGCAGAAGGGTCAAAAACTTTTTCATGTTGCTTCTCCTCTTGTTTGTACCATAAAATGGGTAATAGGACGGGTGCGCTCAATGCACACCCCTTCTATTATACCGCATTCTGCAAATAAATCAATGGCTGTTTTGACGGTTTTTCTTTTTGACCAGCTGTACACCGCCGTAAACGGCCATCAGTACCCACACGCCGCCCAGCGTAAAGAGCAGCGCCTTGGCGGGAGTGGGCAGGGGGCCAAGCGCCTGACTGCCGTCGGCGGCCAAGGCGCCCCGCTGATCCAGCCGGTACAGAGATGTGACGCTGTCGTACAGCTTCGCCATATACGCCGCGTCCACCGGCTCCTTGCGCCGGACGGACTTGGTCACATCCTCGATAAGCTGTCCCGCCGCGTTCCGCAGGGAGGCGGAGCCGTTGTACACCGGTGTGGTGAAGGTGTTGTCCACGTTGTCCAGCAGCAGCTTGGAGGCCTTGATCTTCACATCGTAGTGGAGCTTGTCGTCCGCGCCCTCCTGCGCCAGATAGTCCTGATAGGCGGCGGACTGCTGGGCCTTTGCCGTGACGGGGACGTAGCCCTCCGTCTGGGAGTAGGCGATCTGCACCTCGTTGGTCAGCAGGTACTGGGCGAACAGCCACGAGGCCAGCACCTCCTGGGGATCGTCCTTGTTGAACACGCACAACGACGGCCCCTGTGAGATCATCTGCGGGTGTGCGGGATCGAACTGCGGTACGGTCATCACCGCCGTCTCGAAATCCACATACTTGTCGGCGCTGATATCGCTCAGCGGCGCGTGGGAGCCCATCCATGTGGCGCCTGCGGTGGAGTCCACCGCGAACAGGCACTGCCCCGCGTTCAGGAAGTTGGCGGGGTAGCCGGAGATCTTGAAGGTGGAGAACGCGCCGCCGGCGGTGTGGGCGGCGATGCCGTACAGCAGCGCCTCGGTGGTGTCGTTGAAGATCTGCACCTCGCCGCTGTCGGTGGAGTAGCCGGCGCCCTTCTGCCGCAGCATCTGGATCATCATGTTGTCCGTGGACTTGTAGATGAAGGGCAGCAGCACCTCCTGCCCGTTGACGGCGAAGGTGCCGTCGGGGTTTTTGGCGGCGGCCGCCGCATCGGACACCTCCCACACAAAGTCCCACGTCAGCGTCTCCGGCAGCTCATAGCCCAGCGCCTCCACATAGGTCTTGTTCACATAGCACGCCTCGGTGGAGCGCATGAACGGCACGGCGTAGTGACTGCCGGAAAAGCTGCACTCCGCCAGAAACTGGGGAATCATCTCCGCCTGCGTCGGCCCGTCGTACCGGAGGGCGCTGCCGCCCAGCCCGTACTGCTCGTCGGCAAACAGGGCGTCCAGCGGCGCCACCACATTGGCGCCGGTGAGGTAGGTGGCGATGTGGTCGGGGTAGGTGATGCACACGTTGGGCGTGGTGTTGGTGGCGATATTGGTGATCACGTCGTTGTAGATCTTACCGTAGTCGGTGTACAGCCGCAGCCGCACGGAGATATTGGGGTACAGCGCCTGAAAATCATCGATGGCCTTGTTGTAGATATCCACCTGCGTCTTGTTGGTGTCGTTCTTGGCCCAGAACGTGATCTCATACTGCCGGGACTCGTCAAAGCTGTCCGGCACGGAGAAGGCGTTCTGCCCGCGGGAGCCGTGGCAGCCGCACAGCGTCAGCAGAGAAAGCAGCGCCAGCAGCGCGGGGAGGCGCACTTTTTTCATCATCCCTTGGTGCCTCCTCTCGAAACACCCTCCATGACCTTGTTGCGGAACAGGAGGAACAGCACGATCAGCGGCACGGAGATGACCACCACCGCCGCCATCATGGCGGGGATATTCTCCCGCCCGAAGCCGTTTTCCCGGATGGCCTGAATGCCGTTGGACACCAGGAAGTAGTTCTCATCGTCGGTGATGAGGCGGGGCCATACATAGGAGTTCCAGCACTCGATGACCTTCAGGATGACGATGGTCACCACCGTGGGGCGGCAGATGGGCAGCATCACCTTCCACAGGTACTTGAAGTCGGAGGTGCCGTCCACCTTGGCGGCGTAGTACAGCTCGTCGGGGATCTGGGCGAAGTTCTCCTTTAACAAATAGATGTAGAACACCGACGTTACCGACGGCAGGATCAGGCCCCAGAACGTGTTGCGCAGGCCGGCGTCCGTGATGGTCACGAAGTTGGTGATGATGACCAGCTCATTGGGGATCATCATCAGCGCCAGAAAGAGTGTAAAGGCAAGATGCTTGCCACGAAAATTCAGCCGTGCGAAGGCAAAGGCCGCCAGCGTGATGACCACCAGCATAATGGCGGTGGTGGCCACGGTGAACACCAGCGTGTTCAGGAAGTAGCGAGCCAGCGGCACAGCGGTGAAGGCGTCGTGGTAGTTTTGCAGCGTGGGGGACAGGGTGAAGAACGCGGGGATACGCTCGGCGCTGTACGCGCTGTAGCTCTTCACGGAGGTCAGCACCATCCAGTAGAAGGGGAACAGGACGATCACTGCCCACAGCGCCAACAGCACATAGGTGACGGCGCGGCGCACCGCTCGCCGGCGGCGTGCGGCCAGCTCGATCTGCTTATAATCGGTATGAGAGTCCACAGTGTCGCCTCCTCTCAATAGTGGACGTGCTTCCGGCTCACCAGCAGGTTGATGCAGGTGATGGTCAGCACGATGGCAAACAGGATAATGGCCGCCGCCGACGCAAAGGACGGGTAGCCGCCGGAGTCGCCGTACAGCATATCGTAGATGTAGCCCACCATGGTGTTCATCCGGGCGGCGTTCAGGTCGGTGCCGAACAGGGCCACCGCGTCGCTGTACGCCTTGAACGCACCGATGAAGCCGGTGACCACCAGATAGAAGATCATGGGAGAGATCATGGGCAGGGTGATACGGGTGAAGATGCGCCGGCGGGAGGTACCGTCAATGCGGGCGGCGTTGTAGTAGTCCTGCTTCACCGACGCCAGCGCGCTGGTGAGGATCAGGATCTTGAAGGGCAGCACCACCCATACGGTGTAGAAGCACAGCACAAACATCTTTGCCCAGTACGGCCCGTCGATAAAGTCCACGCCGGGACTGCCGAACCAGTGGAGCATCACGTTTACCAGACCGTCGGTATAGGCGGTCTTTTTGAACAGGATCATGAATACCAGACCCACCGCCAGCGTGTTGGTGACGTAGGGCAGGAAATACACCGTCTGGAACAGACCCCGCAGCTTTTCGATGGAGCTGAGCCCCAGCGAGATCAGCAGGGCAAGGCCGGTGGATACCGGTACGGTGATGATAACGAGGATGAAGGTGTTTTTCAGCGCCTGCAAAAAGTAGGGGTCACGCAGGACGTAGCGGTAGTTAAACAGACCCACGCCGGAAAACGTCTGGGACGCGGAGTTGTACCCCTCCTCAAAGGAATACACGAACACGTCCACCAGCGGGTAAACCATGAACACGCCCAGAAAGGCGATGGCGGGCAGCAGGTACAGCCAGCCCTTGGCATTTCGTTTGTCCATGGCGTCACCTCAGGGCGCAGTCCAGCCGCGTCTGCTCCTCCCGGTGGAACAGGAACACCTTGTGGGGTTTCAGGGCAAAGCACACCGTTTCCCGGGTGGTATCCACGCGGCTGTCGGCATTGATGATGGCGCGGATGGCCGCGTTTTCACAGTCCGGGTGGGTGCATACCACGCTGATGTCCCGTCCCATGACCTCCACGCGGTCCAGCTTGCAGCACAGGGGGCCGTCCTCCGCGAGGATAAAGCCCTCCGGCCGGATGGCGGCATATACCGGCTGGTCGGCCGCACCGTCCACATCCAGTACTGCCGCGCCGCCTATGTACAGCCTGCCGCCCTCGATGCGCCCGTCAAAGACGTGGATGGGCGGCGTACCCAGAAATTTGGCGACAAACAGGTTCACCGGGTTGTCGTAGACCTCCTGCGGCTTGCCGATCTGCTGCACCACGCCGTCCTTCATCACCACGATCTCGTCGGAGATGCTCATGGCCTCCTCCTGGTCGTGGGTGACGAACACGGTGGTCACGTTGGTCTGCCGCTGGATGCGGCGGATCTCCTCCCGTGTCTGAAGGCGCAGCCGTGCATCCAGATTGGACAGCGGCTCGTCCAGCAGCAGTACCCGGGGGCGTTTTACCAGTGCGCGGGCGATGGCCACACGCTGCTGCTGACCGCCGGACAGCTCGCTGGGCTTGCGGTCCATCAGACCCTCCAGCTGCACCAGCTTTGCCGCCTCCAGCGTCCGCTCCGCCATCTCCGCCTTGGTCAGCTTCTCCGCGCCCCGCAGGTTCTCCAGCGGGAACATGATGTTCTGCCGCACCGTCAGGTGGGGGTACAGCGCGTAGTTCTGGAACACCAGCCCCACGCCGCGATTCTCCGGCGGCAGATGGGTCACATCGTCCTCACCGAAGAAGATCTGTCCCTCCGACGGCTCCAGCAGGCCGCTGATGAGGTTCAGCGCCGTGCTCTTGCCGCAGCCGGAGGGGCCCAGCAGACCGATGAGCTTCCCGTCGGGGATCTCAAAGGTGAAGTCATGAACGGCGATGACGTCGCCGCCTGTTTTTTTGTTGCGGTTGGGGAATCTCTTGGTCAGATGTTGCAGCACGACCTTCATGGCAGTTTCTCCTTGCCTGTATTTGACAGCCCTCCTCCTTGCGGGAGGAACGGGCTGTCCGTGATGTCCGCACCATTGTACCACACTCTGCGGCGTAAATCTCCTGTTTTCGCAAAAGTTTCCGGAAATTTTTCCGCCCTCCCGTCAGGCGCCCGCCGCGCCGCCGGCACATAGAATGAGGTGAGCCGTTTCCGGCTCACCGATATCACCGTTTCAAAGGAGGAATTTCTCTTGTATATGGAGAGAACTGCCGCTGCTGCGGCGGCAGCACAGGACGGCGCGGCGCGGGAGATGACGGCCCGCAGCGACGCGGTCTGCCGCGAGATGGACGGACGCCTGCCGAAGGGATGCGGCAACATGGCGTTTCCCTATATTGCCATGCAGCGCGAGGATGCCCCGCGCTACGAGGACAAGGAGGCACTGCTGCAAGGCACGCTGTTCCCCGGTCTGGATCTGCCGTTCCGCAAGGAGCTGCGCTCCCGGTTTCCCAAGGTAAATGAGGCGCTGCTGGAGCTGATGGCGCTGGACTTCGCCATTGACGAGCTGGGGCTGTACCTGACCACCCATCCCAACGACAAACAGGCGCAGGAGCTGTACTGGGGCTACATCCGGCTGGGCCGGGAGGGGCGTGCGCGGTACGAGGAGTCCAACGGCCCGCTGTGCAAGACGGCTATCACCGAGGGCGGCTTCCGCTGGCTGGATGACCCGTGGCCTTGGGACAAAGGAGGGAACGACTGATGTTTGTGTATGAAAAGAAGCTGCAATACCCGGTGAAGATCAAAAACGCCAACCCCAGACTGGCGGCGCTGATCATTTCCCAGTACGGGGGACCGGATGGGGAGCTGGGCGCATCCCTGCGTTATCTGAGCCAGCGCTACTCCATGCCCTACCCGGAGCTGAAGGGCTTGCTCACGGACATCGGCACGGAGGAACTGGGGCATCTGGAGATGATCGGCACCATCGTCCACCAGCTGACCTGCAATCTGTCGGAGAAGGACATCAAGACCGCCGGCTTCGACGCCTACTTTGTGGATCACACCGCCGGTATCTATCCCGCCGCAGCCGCCGGCTTCCCGTGGAACGCGGCGTCCATGGCGGTCAAGGGCGACCTGATCGCCGATCTGACCGAGGACCTGGCAGCGGAGCAGAAGGCCCGCGTCACCTACGACAATATCCTGCGGCTCAGTGACGACCCGGATGTCAACGATGTCATCAAATTCCTGCGCGCCCGGGAGATCGTGCATTTCCAGCGCTTCGGCGAGGGACTGCGGCTTGCGAAGGACCGCATGAGCGAGAAGAATATCTATTTTATCAACCCGTCCTTCGACAGTTGACGGGACACCAGCCCTCTCCGGCACCGCCGGAGGGGGCTTGTAGGCTTGTATATGTGTATCAACGTAGGCCGCGGCGCAGAAAGCAAGACCCAAATGCAGGACGCAGAAAAACTCCCCTGTGCAGGGCGCGGAATATAGCTGGCAACAAGTAGTCAGTCCCGACGCCCCTCTGGGCGTTTCAGCCACACAGGAGAGCAAAACAAGTATACCATAAGGCGGAGGCTGTTGCAAGGAAAATGGGGTTTCTGTGTTCGTAAGCGGCTGGAGTCTAAGGAAAAACATTTCTTTTTTTCGCCCGCTGTGCTATGATACATAAAACACCGCCCACCGCCATAGGCTTTCCCGAGGAGGGGAGACCCATGGTGCTGTTCATTCCGAAAAAAGCGATATACGCCGGTGCGCTGGCAGCCGCCCTCATTCTGCTGGCGGCGGCAGCGCCTCGCCCATCGCCGCAGGTGCCTGCCGCTGCGTCTGCCGCACCGTCGAGACCTCAGACCATGCTGGTACTGGACGCTGGACACGGCGGGGAGGACGGCGGCGCCGTGTCCAGCAGCGGCGTGGCGGAGAGCGGCATCAACCTCCAGATCACCCGACGGCTCTATGAGATCCTTCGGTTTCTGGGGCATCCGGCGGTGATGACCCGCACCGGCGACGCCGCCGTTTACGACGACTCCGCCGTTACCCTGCGGGAGAAGAAGGTATCCGACCTGAAAAACCGCACGGCACTGGCCAACGGGACACCCAACGGCCTGCTCATCAGCATCCACCAGAACTGTCTGCCCGGACACCCCGGTGTCCGGGGAGCGCAGGTGTTCTATAACGCGGTGGAGCCGTCCCAACGGCTGGCGCAGACGGTGCAGCAGGCGCTGAACAGCGGGGTGAACGAAGGACGGGACAAGGCCGCCAAGCCCATTGGCGACGGGGTGTACCTCATGTCCCACACCACCTGTCCGGCCATTCTGGTGGAGTGCGGGTTCCTGTCCAACCCGGAGGAGACGGCGCTTTTGCAGCAGCCGTCCTACCAAGTGAAGCTCGCCGCCGTCATCGCGGTGGCCTACTGCCAATATTGTACGAGCGAGGGAATAGCATGAAAGCAAAAACTGTTTTTTTCTGCACGGAGTGCGGCAGCGAAAGCCCCAAGTGGTCGGGACGCTGCGCCGTCTGCGGCGCGTGGAACTCCATGGTGGAGCAGCCGGCGGAGCGCCCTGCCAAGAGCGGTAAAACGCCACGTATGAACGACGCTGTAAAGGCGTCTGCCATTACAACGCTGCAGGAGGATGAGGAGATACGCTTCCCCACCGGCATGGGGGAGCTGGATCGCGTGCTGGGCGGCGGCGCCGTGAAGGGCTCGCTGGTGCTGGTGGGCGGCGCGCCCGGTATCGGCAAGTCCACGCTGATGCTCCAGATCTGCCAGCAGTTGGGCAGCACCTGCAAGGTGCTGTATGTCTCCGGCGAGGAGTCCGCCCGGCAGCTGAAGCTGCGGGCCAAACGCCTGTCCGTGGACAGCGAAAACCTGTTCGTCCTGTCGGAGACGCGGCTGGGCGACGTGCTGGAATGTGTCCGCCGGGAGACGCCGGACGTGCTGATCGTGGACTCCATCCAGACCCTGTACAACGAGGAGCTGGACGCGCCCGCCGGCGGTGTGGGGCAGGTGAAGGACTGCACCATGGCGCTGATGCAGCTGGCCAAGGGGCAGGGGGTCACGGTGTTCGTCATCGGCCACGTCAACAAGGAGGGCAGCATCGCCGGCCCCAAGGTGCTGGAGCATATGGTGGACTGCGTGCTGTACTTCGAGGGCGACAGCCGTATGACGTACCGTATCCTCCGTGCCGCCAAGAACCGCTTCGGCGCCACCAACGAGATCGGCGTTTTTGAGATGCTGGACAGCGGTCTCCGGGAGGTGGAGAACCCCTCGGAGATGCTGTTGTCCGGCCGCCCGCAGGACGCCTCCGGCACCTGCGTCACCTGCGTGATGGAGGGCGCACGCCCCGTGCTGGCGGAAATACAGGCGCTGATCGCGCCCTGCGCCGGAGCACGACCCCTCCGCAGCAGCAACGGCTTTGACTACAACCGCGCTGCCATGCTGCTGGCGGTGCTGGAGAAGCGGGGCGGGCTGAAGGTCAGCCAGTGTGACGCCTATCTGAATATCATCGGCGGGCTGACGCTGGACGAGCCTGCCGCCGATCTGGCGGCTGTGGTGGCCATCGCCTCCAGCTATCTGGACAAGCCTGTGCCAAACGGCATGGCCGCCGTGGGCGAGGTGGGACTCTCCGGGGAGATCCGCAGCGTCAGCCACATGGAGCAGCGTCTCTCGGAGGTAAAGCGTCTCGGCTTTACACAGTGTATCATTCCGGCACATCACGCGGTGGATCTCCGCGCTCGCTCCACACTGGAGCTGCTGCCGGTGCGGAACATCTCGGAGGCGCTGCGTCTGCTGGCGCAGGGGAAATAGGCACATAGTGGACGCAGGGGTGTCCGGCGCTGGGCTGCCCCGCCGCGGCGCAGGTATCCAGCGTACACAGACCGTCCCGCTGCCACTGGCAGCTGTCGGTGCAGGGGATCATACCATCACTCCTTTGCGGTAGTGTTCCCGCACAGCGCGATACTATGAAAAAGCGCCCGGAGCCAACGGCTCCGGGCGCTTTCACGTGTGCTTATTCGGGGGAGTTGAACCAATCCTCACAGAACTTGGCAATGGCGGGAACAAGATCCTTGACGTAGCGGCGGGAGGTGTTGATGCACAGGTCGTAGGACTCCTTGGCACCCCACTTGCTGTCACTGTACATCTGGTGGTGCTGGGAGCGGTTGCGGTCGATCTGCTTCATGCGCTTCTCGATCTCGGAGGCGGTCATGTTCTCTCCGGCGGGCGCACGGCGCTGGCACCGCTCGATCTTGGACTCCTTGTCGGCGTACACGAAGATATTCAGCGGCTTATAGGCCTTCAGGATCACATCCGCGCCCCGTCCCACGATGACGCAGTCGCCGCTCTTGGCAAAGTTCTCCAGGATCTGGCGCTGGGCCACCGCCACGCGGATGGGCTGGTCCATGATCTGGAAGGGAGGTACGCCGAACCGGTGACCGATGGTCAGGGGGTAGGCGGCCTCGATGCTCTTTTCGGACATATGTGCCACATAATCCTCATTAAAGCCATTCTCCTTGGCGATCATCTCGATGATCTCATGGTCATAGCAGGGGATGTGCAGCGCCTCGGCCAGACGCTTGCCCAGCTCACGGCCGCCGGAGCCAAATTCACGGCTGATGGTGATGATACGGTTCATAGATACGACCTCCTTTATGGTATGTTAGACGGAAAAATCAATATTCATAGCAGCTGCCACCCACGAATTCGCGGACGATGGAATTGCGGGGCACAAAGGGAGTGTGCAGCGGCGGCACGGTGTTCACCACGTCGATCAGATCGGTGAGATCGTGCGCCTGCAGATACTCCGCCGTCAGCTCCTCCCGGATGTTGGGGATCTCGCCCAGACACTTGGTCAGGATGCACGGCTCATAGTCGTGGAAGGAGTCGATATGGATGGCGGCGTTGCTCTTGTAGGGCTTGATATAGTTGACCTCGCCGCGGTTCACGCTTTCGGCGCGCTCCACCGTCTCCCGCAGGGAGTGGCCGCGGGTGTTGTAGTCCCGGATGAGCCGCCGCGCCACGCGCAGCTGCTCGGGGCGCACCACCCGGTCGTTGTTGGTGAGGATGCGGGTGCGGGGGGCGACATAGACGCCGGTGGCGGCGCCGCGGATCTTATCGAAGATCAGGGGGTTGAGCATATGGATGCCCTCGGCAATGACGATGCAGCCCTTTTCGCCCTGCATTTTCTTGTAGCCGCCGGTGCAGCCGGCCTTAAAGTCGTACCAGGGGATGTCAACCTCCTTGCCGTCCAGCAGGCGGCTGATGCAGGACACCAGCAGATCCACGTTCACGCAGTAGGGGGATTCCCAGTCCGTGGCCTCCGGCGGACGCTGATCCAGCGGCAGGAAGAAGTTGTCCATGCTCAGCAGGCACACCGTCACGCCCAGATTTTCCAGATAGTCCTTCAGCCGCATGGCGGAGGTGGTCTTGCCGCTGCCGGAGGGGCCGGTCAGCGCCACAATGGGACGGTTGCTGGAGAGGATCGCGGCTGCGGCAGCGGAGATCTTGTCGTGGAAGACCTCCTCACAGCGCAGGACAAATTGAGTCTCGTTATTCATAGAGTCCTTGATGTTTTCCAGATCGATAACGCGCATGATACAGCTCCTTTACGGATGAAATCAAAAATCGTAGACAGTATACCACATTGTGCAGCCACCGTCAAACAGTCAAAACGCCGGAATTTACCAGTAACCGGGATACCTGCGGCGTCGTACAGACAAAAACGCCCCCGAAACCGGGGGCGTCCTGCATACGAGGTGTTACTTGGTGCCGAAAATGCGGTCGCCGGCATCGCCCAGACCGGGGACGATGTAGCCGTTCTCGTTGAGGCACTTGTCCACGGCGCCGGCGTAGATGTCCACGTCGGGATAGAGCTTCTGGATATGCTCGATGCCCTCGGGAGCCGCCACCAGCACCATCAGCTTGATGTGCTTGCAGCCGAACTTCTTCATCTCGCCGATGGCCTCGGCAGCGGAGCCGCCGGTTGCAAGCATGGGGTCAACAACGATCATATCGCGCTCGGAGGTGTCACCGGGCAGCTTGCAGTAATAGCTGACAGGCTTGAGCGTCTCGGGGTCGCGATAAAGCCCGATATGTCCGACTTTTGCGGCGGGAATCAGCTCCATGACGCCTTCTGCCATGCCGAGACCGGCGCGGAGAATGGGAACGATGCCGAGTTTGCGTCCTGCAAGCACTCTTGCGCGCATTGATGCAACGGGAGTTTCAATGTCAACTTCCTCCATGGGAAGGTCACGGGTGACTTCATATGCCATGAGCGTGGACAGCTCGTTGAGCAGCATACGAAAATCCTTTGTGCCGGTGTTTTTGTCCCTCATGAGGGTGAGCTTGTGCTGAACGAGAGGATGGTCGATAACGACAACGTTTTCCATGTAGTTTTTCATTGTTAATACCCCTTTGTAAAATTATTTATTAAATAAGTTGAAATCAAGCAAGAAGCTTTTATCTGCATTCGTAATCGGAAATTTTGCCGATGCGGCGTTCGTGCCTGCCGCCGGCAAATTCGGTGCAGAGCCATGTTTTGACGATCGCCTTTGCGGTTTCAATGCCGATGATCCTTCCGCCCATTGCAAGCATGTTGGAATCATTATGCTGACGGGTCAGTTCCGCGGAAAGAACATCTCCGCAGAGTGCGCAGCGAATGCCGCGAACCTTGTTTGCGCAGATAGAAACACCGATGCCGGTGCCGCAGATGAGGATTCCGCGGTCAAACTCGCCGGAGGCAACAGCTTCTGCGGCGGGAAATGCGATGTCGGGATAATCCATACTGTCGGTTGAATAACAGCCGAAATCCCCGAATTCGTGACCAAGTTCAGTAATATAGGGCAAAAGCTCGTTCTTGAGTGCGTATCCGCCGTGGTCGGATGCAATTGCAATTTTCATTTTTTTATTGGAACCTGTGCAATTAGTTCTTGTGGCAGATTATAATTAAAATCTGATACTTTCATTTTGTTACTCCTTAATTACTTGACTGCATCTATGGCATATTGTAGGATTTTCTTTGTCTTCTCCTACTGTTGTAGAATACATCCAACATCTTTCACATTTTTCTCCTTCTGCCATTTCTACTTTTATGCCGATTTTTTCTTTTTCTTTTCTCAATTTATCTTGTAATGTCTTTGCCCGAGTGGATAAT
>OHJY01000457.1_pt1 | contig 16289 bp, 8 predicted proteins | sample 1568681 | NCBI WGS metagenome assembly OHJY01 (sample SAMEA3879540, study PRJEB24766) | human gut metagenome | biome: human-associated habitat; feature: feces | place: USA | collected 1985/1987
CGGTTTGCACTACCTTTGCATAAATCATAACATTACTAATATATACTACAATGACAGAAAAAGAGAAAGACGCGGTGCAGCTGCCCGACAACGCTTTTCGTGAACTTCACGACGGCGAGGAGTACAAGCCCATTATGGGTCCCGAAAAGACCATTCCCGAAGTCACAGCATGGAGTGTGACGTGGGGATTGTTGATGGTAGTGCTGTTCTCGGCTGCTGCCGCCTATCTGGGATTGAAGGTAGGTCAGGTATTCGAGGCCGCCATCCCTATCGCCATCATCGCCATCGGTTTGTCGTCGGCCACCAAGCGCCGCAACGCCATGGGCGAGAATGTTATCATCCAGAGCATCGGTGCCTGTTCGGGCGCTGTGGTAGCCGGAGCCATCTTTGTGATGCCCGCCATCTATATGCTTGACCTCCAGGCCGACTTCCTGCGCGTATTCATCGCTTCGTCGCTGGGTGGTATCCTCGGCATCCTCTTCCTCATACCTTTCCGCAAGTATTTCGTCAAGGATATGCACGGCAAATATCCCTTCCCCGAAGCCACTGCTACCACCCAGGTACTCGTGTCGGGTGCCAAGGGAGGCAGTCAGGCCAAACCCCTGCTCGTGGCTGGTCTCATCGGTGGACTCTACGACTTCATCGTCGCCACCTTTGGTTTGTGGAACGAGAACTTCACCTCGCGTGTAGTGACATGGGGTCAGCAGCTTGCCGACCATGCCAAGCTCGTCTTCAAGGTCAACACCGGTGCTGCCGTCCTTGGTCTGGGCTACATCATTGGTCTGCGCTATGCCGCCATCATCTGCTTCGGTTCGCTTGCCGTGTGGTGGCTTATCGTTCCGGGTATGGCCTTGCTTTTCCCCGACACCGTCCTCAACCAGTGGGATCCCAATATTGTCACTCCTGTGGGTGAAATGACTCCCGAAGCCATCTTCAAGGCCTACGGCCGTTCCATCGGTATCGGTGGCATCGCCATGGCTGGCGTGATAGGCATCATCAAGAGCTGGGGCATCATCAAGAGTGCCGTCGGCCTTGCCGCCCGCGAGATGAAGGGCAAGGGCGCTGGCGCCGAAGAGGTAGTGCGCACCCAGCGCGACATCTCCTTCAAGATTATCGCCATCGGCTCGGTGCTCACCCTTATGGTTACCTTCGTCTTCTTCTATGCCGGCGTGATGGACTTCAACCTCACCCATGCCGTGGTAGCCATCCTGCTGGTTGCCGTGATAGCCTTCCTCTTCACCACTGTGGCTGCCAATGCCATAGCCATCGTGGGTAGCAACCCCGTATCGGGCATGACGCTCATGACCCTCATCCTCGCCTCGGTAGTGATGGTGGCTGTGGGTCTCAAGGGCAATGCTGGTATGCTCGCAGCCCTCCTTATGGGTGCCGTGGTATGTACCGCCCTCTCTATGGCAGGCAGCTTTGTCACCGACCTCAAGATAGGTTACTGGTTGGGTACCACTCCCAAGAAGCAGGAGACCTGGAAATTCCTCGGCACCATCGTGTCGGCAGCCACTGTAGCCGGCGTGATGATCGTGCTCAACAAGACCTACGGCTTCCAGAGCGGCAAGCTCGCCGCACCCCAGGCCAACGCCATGGCAGCCGTCATCGCTCCGCTCATGAACGGTCAGGGTGCGCCTTGGTTGCTCTACGGCATTGGCGCCGTCATCGCCCTCGTTCTCGACCGTTGCAAGATTTCAGCCCTTGCCTTTGCCCTGGGTATGTTTATCCCCATGGAACTCAATATCCCCCTCCTCGTGGGTGGCGCCGTCAACTGGTTTGTCACCACCCGTTCGCAGGATGCTGAGGTCAACAAGGCCCGTGGAGAGAAGGGTACCCTGCTTGCCAGCGGATTTATCGCCGGTGGTGCCCTGATGGGCGTAGTGAGCGCTCTGCTCAAGTTTGGCGGCATCGAGTTCAACTACGACGCTTGGTGGGCCAACCACCTGAGCGAGCTCCTCTCTCTGGCTGCTTACCTCTTGCTCATTACCTATTTCATCATAGCCACCCGCACCACCAAGAAGGTCTGATGCAGGGCAGGCTTCAATCGTTGACGATATGAACACCTCTTCCTTATCCTTTGCCGTCCGCACTGGCATGCTGCTCATGGTCGCCCTGCTTGTGACCATGAGCGCCAGCGCTGCGGCCCGGCGCTATGCCAAGATTTCCCGTGCCTGGGTAGAGCACGATGTCATCCTGGACGGTCAGCGAGGCATGAAGGTCCACCTCTATCTTACCGTGAGCGGCATGAAGCGCCGCAGCGTGAGCCTCACTGGCGAGGTTACCCTCGACAGTGATGTGGCGGGCGACGCCCCCGAGGTCATCTACCGCTGCGACGGTGCCCTGATGCCCAGCCACGACATCGACACCTATCTGGACTACACCCTCTTTGTCAACTACGACACAGGCAACTGGCCCGAGGGCGACCACCACTATTATCTCAATGTCCTCGTGACCAATACCGCCAATGGCGAAGCCCTCAACACGCCCGGTTCTACAATCCTCGACTTCTCGCTGAAGCGTGGTGACGACGGCTCCTACATCAGTTATGATGCCACCGTCGAAGAGATTAAGCAGCGGATAGGCTATCAGCCCTCTACGCCTACAACGCCCGTTACTCCAGCGCCCGCGGCTCCCCCCAAGCCAGCTCCCCAAGCGGCACCAGCGCCTGTGACTACCCCCAAGCCGGTTCAGAAGACCACTCCCTCGACACCATCTGTCCTGGAAATGACCGACCAGCAGCGGTTGTACATCTCCTGGAAGAAAGACCGCATTATCAAACAGCTTGATGCTGGCGATGGCAACTACATTGTGATATGCACCAGCAGCTATGCTCATGGTCCGAACAAGGTGACAGACATCTTCTGGGTCCCCCGCGACTTCAGACCTTACAGTTCGGCATACAAGCAGCTCATGGCGCCCGACAAATATATCAAGTGTTTTGTGGATGGCATATATGTCCTCAAGCTCATCAACCACACCCTCGACGACGGCCGTGAATTCAGCACGGTTTATATATGCGACCGCGACCAACTTGCCAACGGTGAGGCTTGGGAGTATAAAAACAAGAACCATCCCTCGCTGGCCACCCACTACTATATGGAAGAGCACCGCATATCCTCAAAGGCAGCAGCCTGGCTGCAACTGCTCATAGAGGGAAAGCTCACTACGATGAGCTTTCAAGGGCGTAACTGCATAAAAATGGAGACCACCACGAGAGTAGCCCTCAAGGCTCCGCGCCGCATCCCTTATGGCAACTCGCCCGACACGTACTGATGCCGGTGTAGCCCCTTCGCCCTCCCCGCTGCCCACCACACCCCACAACCTGATATAATCCTTATCCATGACCGTCATAGTCACAGTGCATGTGGCGGTTATGGATATTTTTTTGCAGATTCATACAACTATGACACAATCTATGTCCCCTGCCTGGCAGCCCGACGCAAGTCAGCTGCGCGTGATAGAAACCCCGTTAGGCGGTTACCACCTGGTGCTGGCGCCTCCTGGTTGCGGCAAGACCCAGATACTTACCGAGCGCATCCGCCGTGCCCACGACCAGGGCATAGCCTATGGCGACATGCTCTGCCTCACCTTTACCAACCGCGCTGCCCGTGGCATGCGCGAGCGTATCGCCCAGTACATCGAGGGTGCCGACCTCAGCCAGCTCTATGTCGGCAACATCCATAGATTCTGTTCCCGTTTCCTCTTCGAGCACCACCTTGTCGAGGCAGAGACCTCGGTCATCGACGACGACGATGCCCTGAGCATCCTTGCCCGTTACCAGAACGAGGAAGAGAGTGCCATCAAGCAGCGCCACAACCGCCGTCGCGAGTATGCTGAGATTATCCAGTTTGCCCACTTCATGCACCAGATTATCCATCATCATCCGCGTGGGCTGAGGCTCCATCCCGACTGTGTCAGCGCCGACGATGTGCGCGCCCTCAAAGCCATCTGCCGTGCCGAGCGTCGCGAGTTTATCCCCGACGCCATGATTCATATCTACGACCACACCGACGACTACCGCGACGTCATCCATGGCGACGCCTTCGATGTGGGCACCCAAGCCCTTGCCGCCAACACCCTGCGTAAGATGCGCTACGCCCACGCCTACACCGCCTACTGCCGTCAGAACAAGCTCATCGACTTTGAGGACCTGCTCCTGCTCACCTACGACGCCCTCACTGCCGACAACGACTATCCCCGCTACCGCTGGATCCAGGTCGACGAGGTTCAGGACCTCAACGCCATGCAGATGGCCATCATCGACCTCATCACCGATACCGCCGTCACCCGTGGCGAGGGCATGGTGATGTATCTCGGCGACGCCCAGCAGGCCATCTTCTCCTTTATGGGCGCTAAGAGCGACACCCTTGCCCTGCTGCGCCAGCGCTGTGGCGACCATATCTACCACCTCAACATCAACCACCGTTCGCCGGCGTCGCTCCTTGCCATGACCAATCACTATGCTGCCGAAGTCTTGGGCGTTGACCGCGCTCTGCTGCCCACAGCCCAGCCCAGCGACGCCGCCGACTGTGCCGAGATGCGGCTCATCGAGTCGCCCCTCATCGACAGCGAGTATCACGATGTGGCTGCCATTGCCCGCAGCCTTGCCCTTGCCGACAATCGTGAGACCACCGCCATCGTGGTCAACTCCAACTATGATGCCGACAAGGTGGGCGAGGCACTCCATGCCCTCGATATGCCCTTCTTCCAGGTGTCGGGAACAGATATTTTTGCCTCAGTCCAGGTCAAGACCATGCTTGCCCATCTCAATGTGCTTGCTTCGGAGACCAACTTCATGGCATGGGCACGCTTGCTCTATGGATTGGGCGTCTTTGCCGCTCCCGCCTCTGCCCGCGAGTTTATGCGCAAGATGCTCAACCGCGCCCTCCTGCCCTCCGATTTTCTGCTCTACGACTCCACCACCTGCGTGCAGGACTTTGTGGCTGCCGTCGACGCCGACGCTCCCGTGGTGGTCTTCGATACCGAGACCACCGGACTCAGCGTCTTCGACGACGACATCCTGCAGATAGCCGCTGTCAAGATGCAGCATGGCCGCATGGTCGAGGGCTCCTCCTTTGTAGTGCATATCCAGACCGAGCGCCCCATCCCCGAGATGCTCGGCGACATCCCCAACCCCATCATCGAAGAGCGGCGCCACGCCACCCTCGTCAGCCATGCCGAGGCACTGCGCCAGTTTGTCGACTACATCGGCGACTGCCGTCTGGTGGGTCACAATGTCGAGTACGACTACCAAATCCTCGTCCACAACCTCAGCCGCTATCTCCCCGATGTCGCCCTTCCTGCCCACGACCGCTGCATCGACACCCTCAAGCTCCTGCGCCTGCTCCATCCCGAGCTGGTGAGCTATCGGCTTGACTTCTTCCGCCGCCAGCATCTCTTCGGACTCAGCGAAGACAATGCCCACCTTGCCGATGTCGATGTCGAAGACACTTGCCGCGTCATGGCCCACCTCTACCGTCGTTGCCGCGAGGTCATCCCCGAGCAGCAGGAGTTTCTTGACCGTGCCGCCACCCGCAGGGCTGCCGACATGCTGCGCCGCAATTACCGCGACCTCTATGTCCGTGCCCGTGAGCAGCTCTATGACCATGCGCCGGCAGGCGACAGTCCTGCCATGGTCGGCCAGATGCGTGCCGTCTACGACTACCTGCGCCAGATGGGCGGCGACCATGCCCAGCCCCACAAGATAGACTATGTGCTCAGCTATATCGCCCATGACATCGTCGACAGCAGCCTCGCGCCGTCGCTTGCCGAGCAGCTGCAGCGCCACCTCATGGAGACCAACACCCTCAAAGAGTCAGACCTCTGCGGCTCAGATGTCCTCGACGAGCGCATCTTCGTCTCCACCATCCACAAGGCCAAGGGCCTCGAGTTTGACAATGTCATCGTCTTCGATGTCGTCGACGGCCGTTACCCCAACTACTTCACCCGTGACGACGAAGCCCAATGCGCCGAAGACCGTCGCAAGCTCTATGTAGCCCTCACCCGTGCACGCCGCCGCGTCTATGTGGCGTGGAGCAGCGGGCGCATCGCCTACCGTGGCGACAGGGTCGTCCAGTATCTCTCGCCGTTCCTGCTGCCCGTGGTGCGTTACTTCGACAGCCTCAGTTGAACCCGCTGCCGGCACCGGGCTGCCCCCTGCACCCAGAACAATAATCACAAATATAGTAAAGACTAATTATGAAGACAATCCTTACAACCTTTGGCATGGCCATCGTCGCCACTGCCGCGTGCGCACAGACCACGCTGTGGAAGACCGACACCGCCAGCCACAAGTACTACCGCATTCCCGCCATCGTGGCGTATGACAACCACGTCATAGCCTTCTCCGACAACCGCTCGGGCGTGACCGACGCCACCAGTTGGGGCGATGTAGGTTCGGTGGGCAACATCAGCATCGAGGTACGCCACAGCAACGACGGCGGACAGACCTGGACCGCTCCCCGCTGCGCCGTCATGGGATTTGGCAGCGGCAACTTCGACCAGAGTCATGGCGATGCCGCCGTGGTGCGCGACCGCGAGACGGGCCGCATGCTCATTATGACCGGCTCGGGCGAAGTGGGCTACGGCAGGTCGCGTGTAGATGTTCCCGGCGACTACTCCAAGGTACTCAAGGTAGGCCGCTACTACAGCCTCGACGACGGCTACACCTGGAACGGTGGCGATGTGACCTCGCAGATTTATGATCTCTATCGCGGTCATGGCAATATCTTCCGTCTCTTCTTCACCAGCGGCCGCATCTGCCAGAGCCGACTCGTCAAGCATGGCACCTACTATCGTCTCTACTCTGCCGTGGTGACCAATGAGGGCAGTCTGGTCGTCTACTCCGATGACTTCGGCCACACATGGGTACCCCTCGGCGGTGCCGACGCCCGTCCAGCCCCCCAGGGAGATGAAGCCAAGATAGAAGAACTGCCCGACGGCCGCGTGCTGCTCAGTTGTCGTCGCAGCGGTCAGGACGGCCGATGGTTCAACATCTTCACCTACGCCGACCGCCAATGCCAGGACGGCAGTTGGGCAGAGCCTGTAGCCTCGGAGAAGCACGACGGCGGTACAGCCACCATCAACAACAACTGCAATGGCGAGATACTCTTCATCCCAGCCCTCGATGCCGACGGCCGCCGCGTCTATGTGGCTCTCCAGTCGGTGCCCCGTGGCACTCCCGGCAACCATCCCACCAACCTTGAGCGCCGCAGCCATGTCTCCATCTACTGGAAAGCCTTCGACACAGCCGACAGTTGGGCCACGCCCGACCGCTGGGCCGAAGGATGGCAGCGCCACGAGATTACCGATGGCTATTCTGCCTATTCATCCATGGCGCTCGACGGCAATGGCGATATCTGCTTCATCTATGAAGACCATGGCGTCCACTTCCGTCTGGGCAGTCAGCCCACCGAGATGTACGACATTCTCTATCGCCACCTCAGTCTTCAGGACATCACCGGAGGACGGTATCAGTACCGTGCAGCCAAGTAGGGCAGTGAGTATAGCCCATATCGCAAAATCACCGCAGTCGGCAGTCGGCTGCGGGGATTGTTTTACGCATCGTCGTGGGGCTCTCTCCGAGCAGTCCCAGCCTGTGGATGGCTGCGCCCGCGAGCCAGATAGAGTCGGGTGGGGCAGCGGTCAAGACAAAATGACAAACAATGAGCTTTTTTAATGACATTTATATAAATATTCTTGTAGTGACCACCTATTTTTACTAATTTTGCGATATAGTAACTACAGAACTGACAATAATGAAGAAATCGGTCATATTATTCACTCTGATGCTCATCGCCGTGGTGCGGGCATCGGCTGCCGACACCTACACCTCGCTCTGGCAGCGCTACGACAAGGCTGCCGCCGCATGGCAGCCACGCACTGCCATTGCCGTGCTCGACAAGATTATCGTGCGCGCCACTGCCGAGAAAGCCTACGGCCATCTGGTCAAGGCACAGATAGCCCGTGGAGGGTTGACCATCCAGATATCGCCCGACTCACTCGACGCCGTGGCTGCGCAGATGGCTGCCGAAGAGCAGCGCGCCAAGTCGCCCGTGCTGCGCGCCGTCTATGCCACCGCCCTGGGCAAGCTCTACGCCATGCAGCAGAGAGGCATAAACCGCAAAGCCTATCAGCAGAAGAGTCGTGACTGCTTTGCCCGCGCCCTCAAGGACCCCGACCTGCTCGCCAAGACCCAGGCCAAGACCTACGAGCCTGCCGTGGAGCGTCGGGATATGAGCAAGGCGTTCGGAGGCGACCTGCTCCACGTTGTGGCTGGTGAAGCCAGGGAGTATGGGCTGCTCAACCGCTACTACGAAGCCCACGGCAACCGCCGTGCCGCCTGTCTGGCCGCCTGTCTCGACCTGCGCGAGAACCACAGCGACTGGCTCTACACCCGCAGCGGCAAGCAGCACTACCAGCACGCCATAGACTCGCTCATCAATGTATACCAAGACCTCGACGAGTGTGGCGAGCTGGCCATAGACCACTATGAGGCTATGGATGAAGACGCTAAAGACATCGTAGAGCGCCGCATAAGATACATAGACTGGGCTATAGCCAAGTGGGGAGCATGGCCCCGCATGAATATCCTGCGCAACAAGCGCACCGACCTCACCGCGCCCCAGTTCAACATCAGTCTCCAGGAGCGGCAGATGCTGCCCGGCAAGGAGCGCAAGATACATATCAACTCGATACGCAATATCCGCCAGCTCACCCTCAATGTCTATCGGCTCAGCAAGCCCTATGCCGACATCAGTAGCGAGACTCTGCAACAGACAGACAAACTGGTGGAGACGCTCAGACAAGACGCCGGCAAGACACCCGTGCAGACAGTGGTGCGCAAGTATATCGGCCATGCCGACTACAAGCTGCTCTCCGACTCTGCCACGCTCTCCCCGCTGCCCTTGGGCAGTTATCTGGTCGAGGTGCAGGCCGATGTCAAGGGCGTGAAGCCCCAGTATGCCCTTCTCTCCGTAAGCGACCTGCTCCTGATGGTACAGAGCCAGTCGGCGAAGGGCACTGCCAATATGAGGCTGGTAGTGGTAAACGCTACAACGGGAAACCCCGTGCCTGAGGCATCCATCATCATCAGACGCGACATGCGCCGCTGCGACCAGGACACCGTCATCCGCGTCAACCGCAAGGGCGAGGCGCTCTACACGGGCAAGTGGGGAAACAGCTATATGCGCGCTACATCGGGCATGGACATCAACAGTCCGTTTGGTCAGACATGGTCGATGCTCTCATACCTAAAGTCCAAGGCAGAAGAGCGGTTCAGCTTCTTTACCGACCGCAGCATCTATCGTCCCGGACAGACCGTACAGGTGGCTGTGGTGGGAGCCTACAGGAGCAGCGCCACCCAAGGCGACGCCATCACAGGTCGCGAGCTCACCCTGCGTCTGCACGACGCCAACAGCCGGGTAATAGCCGAGCGCAAGGTGACCACCGACAGCTATGGCACCGCCCACAGCCAGTTTGTGCTGCCCGCCACCGGTCTTACCGGTAGATACTACATAGACAGCGACATGCCCTATTCGCTCAGCACCAGTTTCAGGGTCGAGGAATACAAGCGTCCTACGTTCAAGATAGAATGGGACACGATACGCACCCGTTACGAGGCTGGCGACACGCTCCTGCTCACCGGTAGGGTGATGACCTATGCCGGAGTGCCTGTGCAGCACGCCAAGGTGAGCGCCAAGTCTACACGCCGGATAGGACTGTGGTGGTGGCGCTTCGGTCGCGGTGACAGCCATGTCGAGCAGTTGCCCGCTGCGGTCACCGACAGTCAGGGCCGCTTCGGTCTGCGTCTGCCCCTCACGGTCAAGGATGCCGACTACGACCGTCAGGTCTTCTACTCCTTTGATGTCAGCGCCACCGTCACCGATGCCGCCGGAGAGAGCCACGACGCCCAGACCTCTGTAGCCCTTGGCACGCGTCCTACGATGCTCAGTTGCGACATGGCAGACCAGATAGAGCGCGACAGCATCGGCTCCATACGCTTTGACTACCGCAACAGCGCCGGTCAGAATATCGACGGCACCGTGAGCTACACCCTCGGCAAGCATAGCTATACCGCCAAGGCCAACGAGGCGGTAGACCTGAGAGCCCTCCTCAAGGGGCTGAAGAGCGGCCGCCATGTGCTCACCGCCGTGTGCGATAGCGACACCCTCGTACACCCGTTTGTGCTCTTCAGCGCCACCGACAGCCGTGCCCCCATCGATACCCCCGACTGGTTCTATCTGAGCGGCACCCGCTTCAAGGGCAAGGACAAGGTGCGGCTGCAACTGGGCTCTTCTGCCCCCGAACAGTACGTCGTCTACACACTCTTTGCCGACGACCGCGTGATAGAGAGCGGCTCGCTCTACCTCAAGGGCCAGCTCCATCTGCGCGACTTCACCTACCGCGATGACTATGGCGACGCCCTCACCCTCACCTATGCTTGGGTCAAGGACGGCCGCCGCTACATACACACCCAGCGCATCATGCGGCCTATGCCCGACAAGCGGCTTGTGGCACGCTGGACCACCTTCCGCGACCGCCTCGTGCCTGGACAGCAGGAAACGTGGACCCTCCACGTGAGCCGCCCCGCCGGCAAGCCCGCCGACGCCCAGCTCATAGCCTCGCTCTACGACCATTCGCTCGATGCCATTTATGCCCATGACTGGCGTTTCTACAACGAGTATGGCGCAAGCCGGCTCTACAATGCCGACTGGCGCATACCCTACAGCCGAAGTATCGGTCTGTACAGTTATCTCGAGACCAAGATGCTGGTAGAGCCCGACCTGTCGCTCTCGCAACTTACGGAGTGGCCCTGCCGGATCCTCTATCGCACCGCAGGCCCCATGTATGCCGGTTCGGCATCTGCAGGCAGGGAGCTCTTTGTGAGGGGAGTAGCCAGCGCCGAGTCGACCCGTGCCAATATGGTCAAGGACGAACTGGCGTCTGATGCGGCGACGCCCGAGCCGTCGGCCACCGAGACAGAGACGGCGCCCGAGTGGGCCTCTCTGCGCGAGAACTTCAACGAGACCGCCTTCTTCTATCCCTCCCTGCAGACCGATGCCAAGGGCGACATCGCTATCAGCTTCCGTCTGCCCGAGTCGGTGACCACGTGGAAGTTCAAGGGCCTCGTACACGACCGCAACCTCAATGCTACCACCATCGATGCCCTCGCCGTGGCACAGAAGAAGGTGATGGTGCAGCCCAATATGCCTCGCTTTGTGCGCAATGGTGACCATGCCACCATCGCCGTGCGTGTGACCAATGCCTCGGACCAGCGCCAGAGCGGCCGACTGCGTCTGGAGCTCACCACCGCCGACGGCAGTCGCACCCTCGTGGCGCGTCAGCAGAACTTTGATGTCGATGCCAACGCTGCGGCTGCCCTCTGTTTCGCCTTCGACCTCTCTACCGACGAGACACTTGTGGTGTGCAAGGCTATGGCTACCGGCAGCGACTTTGCCGATGGCGAACAGCACTATCTGCCCGTATTGCCCGACCATGAACAGGTGGTCAACACCCGTCCGTTTACCCTCTCGGGCACCGGCACCCACACCATAGACCTGACATCCCTATACTCCGCCGGCGCCACGCGCACGCATACCACTGTAGAATATACCGACAACCCCGCATGGCTCATGATACAGGCTCTGCCGTCGATGGCCAACCTCTCGGGCGACAACGCCATGAGCCTCGTCACCGCCTACTATGCCAACGCCATAGCCCAGCACATCATCGGCAGCTCGCCCGCCATCGCCCAAGCCATAAACCTCTGGCAGCAGCGCCCCGATGAGTCGCTCACAGGCGTGCTGGAAAAGAACGAGAGTCTGAAGCAGACCGTTCTGGCTGAAACCCCGTGGCTCATGGATGCCGCCCGCGACACCCAGCGTATGCGTAGCCTGGCCCGGTACCTTGACGCCAACCAGCTGGGTGCTTCGCAGTCGTCTATCCTGCGTCGCCTCGGTGACCTGCAGGACGAAGACGGTACGTTGGCATGGTGGAAAGGCATGACTGGCAACGTCTATATGACTGCCGCCGTGGCAGAGACGCTGGCAAGGCTCGACCGCATCGTCGGCAAGCAGACCGCCACGCAGAATATCCTGGACAACGCGCTGACAGCACTGGACAGAGTGATGGCACAGCGCGTGGAGGAAATGAAGAAACGTGACCCCAAGAACCATACGACCGACCGCCTCGACTATATCGAGACACGCTATCTCTACGCCTCTGCACTCGCCGGGCGCAAGGCTACCCCCACCATCGACTATCTGCTCGATATCATGGAGAAGCAGAAGCACGTGGCCACCATCGCCGACAAGGCGCAGAGCGCTGTGGTGCTCGCCCTCTACGGCCGTGATGCCAAGGCCAAGGAGTGCCTGAAGAGTGCCCGCGAGTTTACCGTCTACAAGGACGGTATGGGTCGCTACTACGATACTCCGCTTGCCGGCTACTCCTGGTGCAGCTACCGCATCCCCACACAGGTAGCCACCATCGAGGCAATGGGTCTGCTCGCTCCCCAAGACAGCGTTGCCATTGACGAGATGTGGCAGTGGCTCTTGCAGGAGAAGCGTACGACGGCTTGGGACACACCGATAAACAGCGTAAACGCCATCTATGCCTTCCTCAAGGACAACGGCTCGGCCCTCGCGCCAGCCACAGGCACACGCATCAACATCGACGGCAAGCCGATGGAAGCCGACACCAGCGTGCCGATGATCGGCGCGCAGACCTGGCAGGCCGACGGCGCCGTCAACTCGATAGCCATCACCAAGCAGCAGCCCCACACCAGTTGGGGTGCCGTCTATGCCTCGATGATGCTGCCATCCGACAAGGTAGAGAAGGCCGGTGAAGGTTTCAGCATCGAGCGCCAAGTTGTCGGAGGCACCCACCTCGGCGTGGGCGACAAGGTAACCGTGCGTATCATCATCCGCGCCGACCGCGACTACGACTTTGTCGAAGTCACCGACAAGCGCGCTGCGTGTCTGGAGCCCGTCGTCCAGCTGAGCGGTTATCGTCAGGGTTGCTATGAGGCCCCGCGCGACTGCCGCACATCCTATTATTTCGACCGGATGGGCAAGGGCACCCATGTCATCGAGACCTCCTACTATGTAGACCGTGCCGGCGACTACCGGGCAGGTCAGTGCACCGTGCAGTGTGCCTACAGTCCATCCTTTGCCGGTCGTGCTGCCGGTGAAATCATCCACGTAAATCCATAATATGACCATAATGAACCTATCCTCACACTCTCACCGTCTGGTGATGACCCTCTTCACGCTGTGTGTGGCGCCGATGGCGCTTATGGCACAGAAGATAACAGTAGCCCAACCCACCATCGACTGCGGACAGGTGCAGTATCGCCGCCCCGTGACCGTACAGTTTGAGGCCCGCAACCAGAGCGGTCGTCCCATCACCATCGCCAAGGTGCGCAGCAGTTGCGGATGCACAGTGGCAAGTTACCCCAGTCAGGCCATAGCCAACGGCAAGACCTTCAAGGTAAGTGCTGTCTATGACGCCCGTCAGTTGGGACACTTTCAGAAAGAGCTGGCGCTCTATGTCGATGGCGGCGAGAAGCCCGTGTATCTCACCCTGCGTGGCGTGGTCGTGGAAGAGGTCATCGACTATACCGGCGACTTCCCCCTCGAGCTCGGCGACCTGCGTGTCGACAAGACCGACGTGGAATATGATGACGTCAACCGTGGCGAGCGACCCTTCTTCCGCATCAATATCCTCAACCCCACCTCCAAGGCAGTGAGCCCGCAGGTGATGCACCTGCCCAACTACCTCGAGGCACAAGTGTCGCCGTCGACGATAGCCGCCGGACGTCCCGGAGTGGTGACCCTCACGCTGCTGTCAGACAAGTTGCGCGACTTCGGACTCACCCAGACCACCATCTACCTGGGCAGCAATCCCGGTGAGCGCGTCTCTGCCGACAAGGCCATCGAGGTGTCGGCGGTGCTGCTGCCCTCGTTCAAGAATATCACCGACGCCACCCGTCAGTATGCCCCCAAGATGAGCCTCTCTGCCACCTACCTCGACCTGGGCAGCTTTGACGGTAAAAAGAAGAAGCGCGGCGAGATTATCATCACCAACAACGGACGCACCGACCTCGAGATACGCAACATACAGATGTTTACCGCCGGACTGGAGGTGTCGCTCTCGACCCGCAAGATAGCTCCCGGAGCGTCGGCTCGTCTGCGCGTGACCGCCGTGGCATCGGCGCTGCACAAGGTGCGTACTCGTCCACGCATACTGATGATTACCAACGACCCCGACAAAGCCAAGGTGGTGATAGCCGTAGATGTAAAACGATAGACACTAATCCTGATGATACAGATAGAAATAGACAGCGGTAGCGGATTTTGCTTCGGAGTGACTACCGCCATCAGCAAAGCCGAAGAAGAACTCTCACGCAGCGATACGCTCTACTGCCTGGGTGATATCGTGCACAACGGCATGGAGGTAGAGCGTCTCCATCTGCAGGGACTGCAGACTATAGACCACAGCCAGCTGTCTCAGCTCCACGATGTCAAGGTGCTGCTGCGTGCGCATGGTGAGCCGCCGGCTACTTATGCCACCGCCGAGCGCAATCATATAGAAATCATCGATGCCACTTGTCCTGTGGTGCTCCAGCTCCAACGCCGCATCAAGCGCCAGTATGACGACAATCCCCAGGCACAGATTGTCATCTTTGGCAAGAACGGCCATGCCGAGGTCTTGGGTCTCGTGGGTCAGACTGATGGCAACGCCATCGTGGTAGAGAACCTCGACGACGCCAGCCATCTCTGTTTCGACCGCGACATTTACCTCTACTCGCAGACAACCAAGTCGCTCGACGAGTTTCATGCCCTTATAGCCTACATCCAGGCGCATATCTCTCCTCAAGCCACCTTCCGCAGCTTTGACACCATCTGCCGCCAGGTTGCCAACCGTATGCCCAACATTGCTGCCTTTGCTGCCCGCCACGATATGATACTCTTTGTGAGCGGCCACAAGAGCAGCAACGGCAAGGTGCTCTTCAATGAGTGTCTGCGCGTCAATGCCAACAGCCATCACATCGAGCAGCCGTCGGAGATAGACCTGCACTGGCTTGACGGAGTCAAGACCATAGGTATATGTGGGGCAACGAGCACGCCCAAGTGGATAATGGAGCAGTGTAGAGACCATATCCTCGAGGCGCTAAAGCGCTGAAGCGAGGGCGGGCTGCATCGCCGCTTCGCTGGGTGATGTCTCCACGCCCGCCGAGATTGCCTCCACGCCCGCCGAGATTGTCTCTACGCCCGCCGAGATGACCTCCGCGCCCGCCGAGATTGTCTCCACGCCCGCCGAGATGATCCTCCCGCCAAAAAATACTAACAGACCGCCGCTGAAGACAAGCCCGAGGGCCAACTTCAGCGGCGGTCTGCGTGTAGAGGGGCTGCCGGTCGATGCGGAGCTATCCTCCCTCTGTCTATACCTTATTATATATATGCTATCTGGATGGCTTGACGATGTACTCGGTCCTCTCTATATGCGTCAAGCCCATCGCCCGTAGCTCGTCGACGCTCCGCTCCACGTCGGCATCGGTATTGAAGTCGGGGATGAGCGGCACCTTGACCCTAATCTTCTCTTCGGGCACCAGCTTCATGAGTTCGGCGAGCCGCTCCTTGACTACCGGTTCGGCGGAGGTGTATTCCCTGTAGATATAGCTGTTCATATCCTTGACATCGACTATCCACTCGTCGATATGGGGCGCCAGTGCCTCTATGGCATCGGTGGTGCAGCACAGCGAGCTTTCTATCGTGAACCGCCAGTGGCTGGGGCAGAGCGTGATGAAGGCTGTGATGAACGCGTGCTGCGTCGTGGGCTCGCCGCCACCGAAGCAGATGCCTCCGCCCGTGGTCTGGAAGTAGATATTGTCCATCTTCACCATCTCGTAGAGTTCCAGTGGCGTGACCCAGTGTATGCCGGGCGTCAGGATGTGGGCGTCGCTGCCGTCGCCGTTGCCGCCCACATCGTAGTGGCAGCGGTCGTTGAGGCAATATCTGCACTTTAGCGGGCAGCCCATCATTGCGACCAGGGTGGTGATGCCCTTGCCGTCGGTTCCCATGCGCAGCCGGCTGATGCCGAATATGGCAATCTTCTTATCCTTTATGTCTGTCATGATTATGGCTTTATCTGAGTAGGCAGTAAACTGCTTGCCGACAAATTTACACATTATTACAATAATAGCGTTGGTTTCGCTCCGTTTTTTTTCATATGATAATTTTGTCATTCATGGCACGATACGTGTAATGCACATCACGAATTATATC
>OHJY01000465.1_pt1 | contig 16049 bp, 19 predicted proteins | sample 1568681 | NCBI WGS metagenome assembly OHJY01 (sample SAMEA3879540, study PRJEB24766) | human gut metagenome | biome: human-associated habitat; feature: feces | place: USA | collected 1985/1987
GCTTTTTGTCAGCATTTCAGGTTAAAATCGCTCTTATCTGCATAATTCCCAAAATGCCACTGCACTGGCTGCCGCTACATTCAGGGAATCCACACCTCTTGCCATAGGGATGCAGACCGTGTAATCACAGTCTGCGATAGTGTCCGCTGCCAGGCCTTCCCCTTCCGTCCCCAGAATAATTGCAAGCTTTTCCGCTTCATGTAATACCCGGGCATCCGGTGACAGGCTGTCTTCCTTTAACGCCATAGCTGCGGTACGGTATCCCATGCCGCGCAGCTGTGCCATCGTGCGATCCGCCCAATCTTCCGTCCCCAAAAATGTCCAGGGCACCTGGAATACCGTCCCCATGCTGACTCTCGCCGCACGACGGTACAAAGGGTCGCTGCAGCCTGCAGACAAGAGCACCGCATCAATCCCCAGCGCTGCTGCGGAGCGGAAGATTGCTCCTACATTCGTGGGATTCACGACGTTTTCCAGGATAGCGATGCGTCTGGCATCCCGACACAGCTCCTCCATCTTCGGCAAAGCTCTCCGCCGCATGGCACAGAGCATGCCACGCGCCAGCTTGAAGCCTGAGATCTGGGATAATACCTCGTTAGATGACACATAGACAGGAATTTCCTCCGATCTCTCCATGATCCGCCCCAGGACTTCTCTTCCCTTCTCGGAATCCGCTTCTCTCTGTTCCATCAGAAGCGACAACGGTTCGTATCCCGCCGTCAGCGCCCGCAGGATCACGTTTGCGCTCTCCGCAATGAACAACCCGGGCGCCGGTTCGTAATAGCGGAGCAGCTGTATTTCCCTGCGTTCGTTGTAAATCTCCAGTTCCGGTGTATGTAAATCTGTGATTGGTATTCTTCTCATGCCGCTTCGTCTCCTTGCATACGTCGAAAAAAGACCAGCCACTTTTGCGGCTGGTCTCTTACTACTGTCTTAGTCTGAATTATTCAGCTACGTAAGGCATAAGTGCTACGTGACGTGCTCTCTTGATTGCTACTGTAAGAGCTCTCTGGTGCTTTGCACAGTTTCCTGTGATACGGCGTGGAAGGATTTTTCCTCTCTCAGAGATGTATCTCTTTAATTTGTTTGTATCTTTGTAATCAATGACATTGTCTTTTCCACAGAATACGCAGACTTTTTTTCTTCTACGCATTGGTCTTCTCTTCATTGATGAACCATCAGCTGATTTATTGTAAGCCATTTTTGTTACCTCCTTGAATATTTGTCCTCGTGGACACTACTAATTGAATGGAAGCTCCTCGTCGATTCCGTCCGGAATGTTCATGAAGCCATCCCCAGCAGCCTGGCTAGGTGCAGGTCTGTCTGCCGGTGCAAATCCGCCTGCATTTCCTGATGCGGCTGATTTAGACTCTGCAAACTCTGCATTCTCAACCACGACGTCAGTGGTGTATACCTTCTGTCCGTCCTTGTTTGTATAGCTGCCGGTCTGGATTCGGCCTTCAACAACAAATTTTGTTCCTTTACGGCCAAATCTCTCAAAAAATTCTGCTATCTTTCCAAAAGCTACGCAGTTGATGAAATCCGTTGACTGCTCCTCTGCATTCTTGCTGTAGCGTCTGTCTACTGCAAGTGAAAATCTTGCTATTGCAAGTGAGTTATCCCCCTGGGCATAGCGGATTTCTGCGTCTCTGGTTAATCTACCCATAAGTATTACTTTGTTCATAATACAATCTCCTATTTTCTTATACTATGCCTCGTCTTTTCTAACGCATAAGAAACGAAGAACATTGTCCATGATACGAACGTCCTGCTCGATTTCTGCTGGGACTGTTCCCTCAGCATCGAACTGGATGAAGTAATAAAAGGCCTCAGTCATGTGCTGAATCTCGTAAGCTAATCTCTTCTTACCAGCCTCCTCAACTTCTGTAACAGTACCGCCGGCACGTGTGATGTACTCTTTTGCCTTCTCGACTACTGCTGTTCTCGCATCATCCTCGATCTTTGCACTAACGACGAGTGCTAATTCATATTTGTTCATGCGAATGTTACCTCCTTTTGGTCTCTGGCTCATAAATCTGATTATGAGCAAGGAATTTTATATCACGAGTCTAGATAATAACATGAATCGTGGTACTTTTCAAGGGGTTTTTGCAATTTTTCTTTAATTTTTATCAGGTCGGGACATGCGCCGCGGACAGGGGGAGGGCACAGGCGTACTTCCGCGTGAGCTACGCTTCGCTGCTAAGTGGCTGTACGAATTGTGTTTTTGGTTTTCTATGCCTGACGAAACCGTCGCTACTCGCCCTCCATGGCTCGATAGCTCCTTGCCCCGGCGTCCATGCCGGGGCATTTCTGTACTTCGTAGCACAATTCTACAGCCTCTAAGTAGCTTCGCTATGCGCTCTTGCGAAAGTACGCCTGTGCCCTCCCCCTGTCCGCGGCGCACGTCCCTTACTCTGTGGCTGAATTTAGTTTATATAAAAAAACGAGGTGCAGTAAACTGCACCTCTGTTTTTACTATTCTACTTTGTTTCTATCTAACTAAGCCTGCTTCTTGGTTAAGCCGCGGTCATTTTTCTCGACCAGCTTCCTTGGCACCATAACCTGGTGTCCGCAGCCCATGCATTTCAGACGGAAGTCTGCTCCGACACGAATGATTTCCCACTCGCTGCTGCCGCACGGATGTGGTTTTTTCAGTTTTACGATATCTCCTACTGCGTATTTATCCATTCTATATTCCTCTTCTACCTATGCCTACCATTTAATATGCTGTGTATTATCCTCTGTTTACACCTCTATCTGCTCAAATACAGAGCCCAGTCCCTGCTGTATCAGAAGGTCTGCTCTTGCGTCCATCGGTGTGGTGGACTTGTTGATAAGCACAAGCTTGTTTCCGTTGTAATAGTCTATGAGGCCTGCCGCCGGATATACCGCAAGTGATGTACCGCCTACTATGAGCACATCGGCGTGACTGATGTAGTAGATTGCATCCTCAAGCGTTTTCTGATTTAAGCCCTCCTCGTACAATACGACATCCGGCTTTACCGGGCCGCCGCACTTTGGGCATTTTGGCACGTCTGTCGAGTTGAGGATTTCCTCTGCGCTTACAAACTGCAAGCACCTCTCACAGTAGTTTCTCAGCACACTACCATGCAGTTCCATCACATTTTTGCTGCCGGCCTTCTGGTGCAGTCCATCTATGTTCTGCGTCACAACGCCCTTAAGCTTTCCTGCTTTTTCAAGCTCTGCAAGCTTGTAATGCGTGATGTTCGGCTCTGCATCAAGACAGAGCATCTTGTCACGGTAGAATCGGTAAAACTCCTGCGGATGCTTCCTGTAAAATGTATGGCTCAGGATGGTCTCTGGCGGGTAGTCATACTTCTGATTGTAAAGTCCGTCCACGCTTCTGAAATCAGGTATGCCGCTCTCGGTTGATACACCTGCTCCGCCGAAAAATACAATATTGTCCGAAGCCTTTATCCACTGCAAAAATGTTTCTACACTGCTGTCATTGTTACCCATATGTATCCATCCTTTCTTCTTTTCTTCTTTAAATTGCTGCCTATTATTTTTTGAGCCACACTTTTATAGCTTGCGCACCAGCTTGTCCACATCTGCATTCAGTCCAAGCACCATCACTGCATCGTCTGCCTTGAACACGTAGTCCGGCAGCGGAAGCACGCGATTCTTTCCGGCTTCCTTTACTGTAACGATATTTACATTGTATTTCTGGCGCACATTATTTTCCTTGATGCTCTTTCCTACCCAGCCTTCAGGTGGATTTATCTCGTAGATTGAGTAATCATCGTTTAATGCCACATAATCAAGCACATGGTTGGCGCTGTATTTCTTTGCCACTCTCTCTGCCATGTCGCGGTCAGGATAGATAACCTCATCCGCACCGTTTCGAAGCAGGAACTTGGCATGCACATCCCTGTTTGCCTTGCTGATGACGTATTTTCCGCCCATCTCCTTCACGAGACTTGTTATCTCAAGCGAGCTCTGGAAATTGGTGCCGATGCATACAAAAATCAAATCGAAATTGTTGATTCCGAGTGCTTTTACTACCTGTGGGTCGGTACAGTCACCTATCTGCACCTTGGTCACGTCATAGATTAAATCCCTGACCTTGGCCTCGTCCTTGTCCATCACCATAATGTCGTTTCCGTTTTTAATCAAATCCGCACACAGATGGTGTCCGAATTTACCCATTCCAATAATTAAAATTGATTTCATTTCGTTTCTCCTTATCCTTATCCAATGATAACTTTTTCCTCCGGAAGCTCTATATTGGCTTTATCCGGTCTATGCACAAACGAAAGCACAAAGGTCATGCTTCCGATTCTTCCACAATACATCATAATTATGATAATTATGCGTCCTACTGTATTTAAATCTCTTGTGATGCCTGTTGTCATGCCGACCGTACTGATTGCAGAGTATACCTCAAACAGTACATCGTCCATCTTCATATTGGATGTGGCAAGTATAGCTATCACCGCTGTAAGGCCAAGCACCAGATTGATGATAAGCACCATTCCGGCCTTTTTGATTACCTCACTGCTTATTTTCCTGCCAAACACATTGCAGCCGTTGCTTCCTCTCATATAAGAAACAATATAGATTATCATGACCGCCATGGTTGTGGTTTTGATTCCGCCGGCTGTCGAGCCCGGGCTTCCTCCTATGAACATGAGCACTATAGTCAAAAGCTTGCTCTCCTGTGTCAGTGCTGCTGTGTCTACTGTATTGAAGCCTGCCGTTCTCGCCGTAACCGAGCCGAATAACGATGCAAATATGGCACCCGGTGTGTCCATGCCTGCTATGGTATTGTTTTTTTCAAAAATATACATAAACAGTCCGCCGCCGAAGACAAGTATCAGTGTGGTTGATATTACTATCTTGGCGTGGAGCGAGTATCTGCTAAACTTAAGCTTTTTAGTTCTGACCTCATTCCATATGGTAAAACCGATACCGCCTATGATGATAAGCAGCATGATTGTGATATTTACCAATGGGTCTGCGGCATATTTTGTAAACGATGAGTACTCCTCGTTGATGCCCATCAAATCAAAGCCTGCATTGCAAAATGCAGATATCGAGTGGAACACCGAGAAATATATGCCTCTTAATATGCCAAAATCCGGTATGAAGCGGATTGCTAAAAGCACCGCCCCTATGCCTTCGATAAGGAAGGTTCCCCTTATTATCACGCTGAAAAGCCTTACTATTCCACCAATCTCGAGTGCATTGACGCTCTCCTGCATCAGATCCCTCTGTCTAAGTCCGATTTTTTTGTGCAGAAGCATGGAAAATGCCACACCGATTGAGATGAAGCCCATGCCTCCTATCTGAATCAGCACCAGAATCACGAGCTGTCCTATGATGCTCCAGTGTCTGAAGGTGTCAAACACAACAAGACCTGTCACACAGGTTGCGCTTGTTGCCGTAAAAAGTGAGTCCAGAAAATTGGTCCATTGTCCGTCTCTTGAAGAAAACGGAAGGCTCAGCATTATTGCCCCTGATAATATTGTCAGAAAAAAGCCAACTGCGATGTATCTGAACTCTGTCAGGTTCTTATGTCGTTTTTTTATGTCATGTTTTATATCGTTCATATCTAATCCTAACTATTTGCTGCAGAATGTATTATTGTCAGCTTACAGAAGCTGTTTGTATATATCCCTCTTGCTGACACCTCTGTCCTTTGCCACGAGCTTCATGGCTTCCTTCCTGTCGATGCCCTGTGACTCATAGTGTGCCATATGCGCTTCAAGCGGCATGGCTTCCCAGCTTTCCTGCTGCTCCTTTGCTATTTCAGCCACGTTTCTGCCACAGATTACAAGCACATACTCGCCTCTTGGCTCCTGTGTCCTTGAACGCTCCAAAAGCTCCGAAAATGTAGTCTGCACCTTTTCCTCGTGCTTTTTCGTAAGCTCCCTGCACACGGTAAGCTCTCTGTCTCCGAGCGCATTGTAAAGCTCTGTGACCGTCTTTACGAGATGATGAGGCGCCTCGTAGATGATGATTGTCCGAGTCTCGTTTTTAAGCTCCTCAATGACGCGCGCGCGTTCCTTTTTATCCCTCGGCAAAAATGCCTCAAACGCAAACCTCCTGGTCGGCCTGCCCGACATAGTGAGCGCTGTAATGCACGCTGCTGCCCCGGGAAGCGAGGTCACAGGCACGCCCTCCTCGTAGCAGATGCGCACAATGTCCTCACCCGGGTCAGAAATGCCGGGTGTTCCTGCATCAGTGATGAGGGCAATATTTTTGCCCTCCTTAAGCTTTGCCACAAGCTGGTAGGCTTTATCTATCTTGTTAAACTCATGATAGCTCGTCATTGGTGTCTTTATCTCAAAATGATTGAGCAGCTTTATGGAGTTTCTCGTATCCTCCGCTGCGATGAGGTCTACCTCCTTAAGTGTGCGCAGCACACGGAATGTGATGTCCTCCAGATTTCCTATCGGAGTTGCGCACAGATACAGTGTTCCTGTCATATGATTCTCCTGTTATTTTCCGTTATTCCGAGGCTTATCGCCGTATATCTCATATATCTCATCCGTGTATACATTAGGCTCCTTGTATACAACTAACGGTTTTTCGATGGTGATACGGCTTTTGCCGCCCTTTAACCCCTCTATAAGCACCATGTTTGGCTCCCTGTCCGCGTAGGGATGAACAAGACGCATGCGCTTTGGCTCGATATGATATTTCATCATCGTGCTAAAGATCTCTGCCAGCCTGAATGGTCTGTGAACCATGTAAAAACGCCCATTGAATTTGAGCATTTTTGCGCTCTCCCTGACTATATCGTCAAGTGTACACCTGACCTCGTGGCGTGCTATCGTCATGGCATCGTCTGCATTTTTGATACCGTGCTGACCTATCATATACGGCGGATTTACCGTCACCACCTCCACGGACTCGCGCCCGAAAAGCTCTGAGGCATTGCACACATCTCCCTCTTCTATGGTCACTTTGTCCTCAAGATGGTTATATTTCACACTTCTTTTCGCCAGGTCAGCACACTGAGGCTGAAGCTCAAGCCCGCTGTAATGCTCTCCGTTATTCTTTGCCTCAAGAAGTATCGGAATCACACCGTTTCCGGTGCACAAATCCACAGCTCTCTCGCCGCGCTTTACCTTTGCATAGTCAGATAAAAGCACGGCGTCTATGCCGAAGCAGAACAGCTTTGGATCCTGTATGAGCCTGTAGCCCTTGCGGCACAAATCGTCCAGGCGCTCATTACTGTGTATCAGTGCTTCCATTGTCTTTGTCCCTGTTGTAATCTTTATTATAATCTTTATTATACTCTTTATTATAGTTTTTGTTCTTGTAATCCTTGTTGCGGTTGTATTTCTGCTTGTTTGGTCTGTTTTTGCCGCCCTTGTACGGCTTTTTGCAGCCGTCCTTATTTTCTCTGCCGGCATTTGCAGCATTTACTTCATTTGTCTCATTTGCAGAAGCTTCCGCTGCCTCTATGTTCGCCCTGTACGGACGTTTTTCTCTGTTGTCACGCTTATCACGGCGCTCGCGATATTCATTTTTGTTGTCACGGTGTCCACGGTTTCTCTGCGGTTTCTCCTGCGACTTGTCCTCCATCGTCTCATCGCCGCTATCCTCTAGATCCTTGAGCTCGCGAAGCTCCTCCTCGGTGAGCTTTACATCCTTTTTCTGGCGCGGCTTTAAGCGCAGATCATCTACAGTGTACTCACGAAGCTCCTTCTCCTCGCCGTTGTCAATGACAACACGCACGAGCTGCCTGAGCACGCTGACTGACTTGACCTCTCCGATGATTCCCTCAGGTGTCTTGACCTTTTCTCCTACCGACGGCATTCTGCTGTTCAGATACTCATATGTATCCTGCTCATACTTGAGACAGCACATAAGCCTTCCGCACACACCGGATATCTTGGTTGGATTGAGCGAGAGATTCTGCTCTTTTGCCATCTTGATGGAAACCGGCACAAAATCTGCCATATAAGAATGACAGCAGAGCGGTCTGCCGCAGATTCCGATGCCGCCCATCATCTTGGTCTCATCCCTGACACCGATCTGACGAAGCTCTATTCTGGTGCGGAATACCGCTGCCAGATCCTTTACGAGCTCCCTGAAGTCAATTCTGCCGTCTGCTGTAAAGTAAAACAGCAGCTTGTTTCCGTCAAAGGTATACTCTGCATCCACCAGCTTCATCTCAAGTCCATGCTTGATGATTTTCTCCTTGCAGATGGCAAATGCCTCTTTTTCCTTTTCCTTATTTCTCTCAACCGTTTTCTCATCCTCATCGGTTGCCACTCTGATGACAGGTTTAAGCGGTGAAACCACCTGATCATCATCCACCTCCTTCGGCGGAATGAGGACAGTTCCCATCTCTATGCCTCTTGCTGTCTCCACGATAACATGCATTGCCATGTCGAGGTCGAAATCAGCCGGGTCAAAGTAATATATTTTGCCTGCTGTCCTGAATCTGATACCAACTATTTTTGTCATGTGATTAGTTCTCCTTTATGGTCATAAGCAGCAGCTCAATTACCAGGTCAAAATTGACGTTTGCGTTAATTCTTATCTTCGCCTTCTCAAGCGCCTCAAGTATTGCCTCGATTCCCTGATAGGAATGCTTTGCTGCCTGTTTCTTTATATCATAGACCTCATCCTTGAATATGAGTCCGTTAACATCGTTTGTCGCCTTCATATACAGCACATCTCTGTACCACACCATAATCAGGTCAAAATAATCCTGCACCTTAAGCTTGTACTCAGCTATCTGCTTTACCGCTGCACCCAGCTCGTACAAATCTATGTCATCGAGGCGCTTTATAAGCGACAGTGCTGACTCCTTTAGCTCGTTGAACTCGTCTGATGAGGCGAGCTTAACAGCCTTTCCGACGATGCCCTGTGCAAATGCGGCACTGATATCTGCCTGATAATCCGGAATATGCTTTTCGTTCATCAGGTATGCCTTTATCACCTCGTCCTTTACCGACTTCATATTGAGTGTGATGCAGCGCGACCTGATGGTCTGCAGAAAGCTGTCTGCATTGGTGGTGAGAAGCATGATGACCGCATATGCCGGTGGCTCCTCAATGGTCTTTAAAAGCGCGTTCTGCGCCTGCTGATTCATTTTTTCAGCCTCATCCACTATGTAAATCTTATATTTACTGCTGTACGGCTTTATCACTATATCGTTGTTGAGCTGTGTCCTGATGTCGTCAACCGATATGTTGTTGGGCTTTTCATGACTGACATATATGATATCAGGATGATTGTGGTCATCTGCCTGATGGCACGATTTGCACTCTCCACAACCGTCTGTGCCCTCCTTCTCACACTGCAGTGCCCTGGCAAATGCCTCGGCTATCATCATTTTGCCGGACAGCTGTGGTCCGTTTATTATATATGCATGTGAGACCTTTCCCATTGATATGGCATTTTGCAGATGCTCTATTATCTGCTCATTTCCTACTATATCCTTAAATCCTGCCATAGCTGCTGCCTCCGTTTTAGTCTGCCTGTGTCTGTTATAGCTTTTATATCCTACGTGAATATATCAAGCAACAGTCCACGTATCTCTCCGATTCTTGCCAGTATGGACAGATGATCCTTCTCATCCTCCACCAGCTCTGATGCCAGCTCGTCCAGATTGCTGTCTATCAGTCTTATTATACCATAAACTCTGTGCCTTCCTCTCCTGTCGAGGAAATTTTCTCTGGAAAATTTATGGGATCTGTAGACCACCTCATTTAAAAAATCCTTTATGAGCCCGCGATATCGCTTCATATCCCTGATATCCATATGCTCGGCTATTCTGTTGCCCTGTGCTGTGATATCCTGCATCAGCGCATCTACCTTTGCCTGGAGATCAGCGTCTGTTATGGCGCTGGCCAGTGTGAATTTGAACGAGCCGTCACCGGCCTGTGTTTTTTGTGCATCAGGAACCTGTGTCACCTGATTTACTTCATTTACTCTGACTGCCATGAGGCTGCCTCCTTATTCGTTTCCGGTTACACTTATGTGCAAGCCGCAACCATCATCTTGCTCTGCAATTAGGAACTCTGTCGTATGTATGCTGAAATCTCGGCAAGCACAGTGTCCATATCATCATTTATGAAGCGACGTGTAATCCCCGCCTCATGCAGCTTCTCCTCAGAGAAATCTGATGCGTCTGCCAGAAAACGGCGGCACATCTCCTCATATTTAGGCACCTGCTGCCCCTTTTCCCGGTGAATGGCGCGTATCAGACGGTCGCCATCCTCCACCTCCACATAGATTGGCAGTACCTTGTCACTGCCAAAATAATCGCGTATCTTTGTGTAAGACTCCAGTGTTCCGACTGTCAGATAGCTTTTGCAGCGAAGGTCTATATCATCATCATTTACCGTGAAATATTTCCACACGCCGTACACTGTATTGTACTCTCGAAGCTCTATGATGCGCCCCTGTGCACTGAGCCTTTTTACATCCTCTTCATTGCAGAAATGATAATCCTTATCCTGTGTCTCTCCGTCCCTTATCGGGCGCGTGGTATACGGGATAATCCTGCTAAGCATGAGGGAATCATCCTGCAGTATTTTGTTGTATATAGTGTCCTTGCCTGATGCGCTTTTTCCCATCACGCAGAAAATCTTACCCATCTGTAAACCTCTTAATATTGTAATTAGTATAAATATGATTGTTTGCTATGTCAAACTGTTGCTTACAGCACCGCAACAAACTTCCACATATTGGCATCCGGATCAAAATCCAAGCCATCCACTTCAAGACCTGAATTTACAGCCTTTATTACATCATCTATGAGCTTGTCGTTCATTATCTCTCCCGGCACCACAAGCGGTATCCCCGGCGGATATATATTTATAAAGGCACCGCTCACCTTCCCGCTTGCCTTAAAGGCATAGACCGCCTGATGGTCTGCATCATATGCATCATACATTTCCATTACGGCAGGCAGCTTTTGGTATATAGTTGTATCCATTTTGACAGGAAAGTAAAATTGATGTACCACACCCTCCTGTTTTAATATATCATAAAACTCTTCAAAATCAGACTTATATTTTTCGAGCTGGCTGTCTATTTCAATCAAAGCATCCGCAAGCCTGTCAAAGCCCTCATCCGTATCCATGACAGATGCCAGCGCCAGTACATAATTGCCCGCTGCCATCTCAAGCTGCAGCTCATATTTTTTGAGCAGAAGCTCAAGCAGCGTATGTCCATTCATAGCCTCTTTCGTAAATATAATAATCTTTGACTCGTCAAAATCATATGCCTCGTCAGCAGAAAAATCACTTTTTCTGACCACACTCAGATGCGAAAGTCCGCTGACCTTCTGATAAAATCTGTCAAGCCTGCTCCTAAGCTGTGCAAATGCTGTCTCTTTATTATCGCGCACATAGTGTATGCAGCGCTCTATGCCTGTCATAAGCACATATGACGGTGAGCTTGTCTCATAAATGCCGAGAAACTTCTCCACTGCAGCTTCACGCATCCCACCAAGCAGTAAAAGCGCCGTCTGTGTAAATGCCGGAAGCGTCTTGTGCAGGCTCACTATGACCGCATCGACCCCGAGCGCTATGGCATTTTGAGGGAAGCCACTTCCAAAGCCAAAGTGCGCGCCATGTGCCTCGTCAACTATGAGCAAAGCTCCATGTGCATGTACCACAGATGCGATTGCCGCCACATCGGAAACCACACCATCGTATGTAGGCGAGGTTATCACAACCGCTTTTATGTCGGGATTTTCATCAAATGCCGCCCTTATCTGTGCCTCGGTTATCTGCCCTTGCAGCCCTGTCCGTGTAATTTCAGGGTATGTAAACACCGGGTGAAGCTGCCTTAAGTAAAGCGCATGATACACCGCCTTGTGACAGTTCCTTGCTACAAGCACCTTGTCTCCCCTTTTTGTGGCCGCAGATATTGCCGCCAATATACCGCAGGTGCTTCCGTTTATGAGAAAATATGCATGCTTTGCACCGTAAAGCGCCGCTGCCTCAGCCTGCGCCTCCTTTATAATGCCCTCAGCGTGGTGCAGATTGTCAAAATTGTCTATCTCTGTGATATCAATAGCATACGGGTCCAGCCCTGCACCTATATCACCGCCACGGCGCTTATGCCCCGGCATGTGAAACGGATAAATATTTGATTGTGAATTATTTATAAGTTCTTTTTCCATTTAAGTACCTATATATCCTTTTTAGCCCAGAAATCTTCCAAGCTCCGGCATCCAGTCATCATAAAATATTTCATCATTGCAGAACGCGCTCCAGACCGGTGTGAGGAAATCAAGTATCAAATCAAGTGTCTCCTCCCAGCCTGCATTCGCATATGCCCTCTGCTGTCGTGTCAGCCTCTTACAATACCGCTCCCAGCGCCTTCTCATATAAGCATAGCTGCGATAGCCATACACCTGCTCAAGCCGGTGCATGCTCACTGTCTTCGGCTTATTTTTCGCTCTAACCTTAAAAATATCAATTATCTGCCTTCCGCTGACCGAATATCTCTTAAGTATCTCATATGCATCACCATATGGTTTCATATCGCTAACCAGCTCAAGCTTATCCATTATCTCAAACAGCTGTTCTCCGAGCCTGGATTCAGGCGAAAAAATACAAACATCTGCGTCTCCATAAAAGCTGTTCATAAAAACAATATTTTTAGTCATGGGAACTCCTGCATCCGCTTCATTAAGGCGCTCAAGCCTCACTGCAAACGGTACTTCCCCGCCATCACACATAGCGCTTAGATTCCACGTATGTATCAGCGGCTGCATATCACTGGCATCCGGTTCATTAGCTGATACCTTTGCCGTCTGCTTAGGTAATTCTGCATTAGTCCATACCACATCACTGTGACTGTTAAGCCCTGCATTGCCTATAATGATATTGCGCAGTACATCAAACGGCGTACCATTATCCCCTGCCCTGCCACCGGGGCTGCCATATACATAATAAAACGCCAGCTTTTCTCCTGTTACAAAATACGGCTTTTGAAGCCACAGCACTTTTCCCAGACCGGCATTATTTATGCGCCAGAGAAAATCCTGCTTCACGTACTGCCATAACACATCGCTGTACGATAATTTTTTCTCATCGCTTATATGTCTTAAATCTACCCTCACTACAACCATACTCCTATGAAGCTTTGCACCTTCTTTACCACGCGCCTCGCCCTTGCATAATCCATGAGCACGGAAATATCCTTGTCCGTATCCGCTATGTACGACTGTACAGCTGCCTTGAAATCATTGCGGTCCAGTCTCGACTCATACTTCAGGCAGTCGCATATCACACGTTCTTTATCATAGATTCCAAAGGTATTGCCTCCAAGCTCAATGGTTGTAGCTCCAAGCGTAAGTGCTGTGGGCTCAGTATAAAACGGAATGATTCTGGGATAGTCCATCTTAAAACGCGATTTTGATGTGTTTTTGTCCACGGCAAGCGTCCATCCGTAAGGCTTCTCCTTTATATAGCCATAGGCGTAAAGTGCACTTTCCATGCAAAGCATTGCATCCGGAAAAAGTGCCGCGACAAGTGCATCCTCAGAAAAATCATCCACGCGGTCGGTGTAATAGCCGTTTCTGATGCGGACAAGCTTCCCCTCCCTGACAAGCTTATCAATTCGCCTGTAGTCTATACCAAGCCTTGTAAGCTCTTCTTTTTTCACTATTCCGTTGTGCTTTTCCATGGCATCAGCTATGATCGTCTGTACCTGTTGTATATTCATTACTGCTTCTCCATCCCTTGCTTATCGGCTAAAAGCCTCTTGGCATCACGTAATCCAAGCTGATACAGGCTCTCAAGCTTATTAGGATCCTTTTCTATCTTGCTTATTTTAATGTGCTCCGACGGCCTTAACACCTTAGCAATGCCCTGCTTTTCAAGCTCCTTAAGATGCTCAAGCTGATAATTGTACATGATATGCCTGTTTGAAAATGCCTCGTAAAACCTCGGAAAACGCTTTTTGTATACCGATGTAAATAACCTTGGCATAGGTTTTTTTATATAGTCTGCCGGCTTTGTCAGCACGACAACCACTCTGTCATAGCCCATATCAAGCATATGCTCATATGGGATGCTGTCCGTCACCGCGCCATCCAGATACCACTCATGCCCCAGCTTCACCGGCTTTGACACTACAGGCATGGAGCCCGATGCCCTGAGCACATCCATCTGGTCAAAGACACTCTTTATCTGCACATATTCAGGCTTACCTGTCCTGATATTCGTCACAACCGCATAAAATGGGATATCTGACTTCTTATATTCCTCATCATCAAACGGGTCAAGCTCTCTTGGTACTGTATCATAGGCATATTTCGTGCTCACTATGTTTTTCTCCCGAAGAAGCGGCCTGATACCCATATAATTTTTGTCACTGTTAAACCTCTTATTGTATCGTATAACCCTGCCACGCTGCTTTGACAGCAGATTCACTCCAAAAAGTGCTCCCGCCGAAACACCGATAACAGCATCAAAGCTAATATCATGGTCCATAAAACAGTCGAGTACTCCGGCTGTATACATACCTCTCATGGCTCCACCCTCAAGCACGAGGGCGCATCTTTCATCACTCATTTCTGCCTCCATTTATAATGTCATAATAAAAAATGTATTAATATTTATGTCGACCGCTGAACTTCAGATTGTCTCTCCTTCTGCGCTGTTTTCTCTCAAGCTTGTGCTCCCTGAAGCGCTCGCGCTGCTCCTTCTTAATGCTCCATTTGTGTTTCAACACATATATATTGTCTGATATTCTTCTAATCATGAAAATGCTCAGAATAATCACTGAGATAAGTATGAGCACCCAGAGAAAATATACCGGCTTTATCCTTATTATATCACTTTCCACGTTCTGTCTGCTGTTCTCATCAAAGTACGACAGATCGACCTTTGCTCCTGATTTCAGCAGATCCACACAGCCTACCACATGATCACCATACTTGTATCTGACTGTAGCAAGAGCATCCTTATTGTCGGACTTCATGTCAGCAGCTTCCCTTTTAACGCTTGAAAAATCCGCATTGTTTGGCAAAACAACATAGTTTTCCGACACCTTTGCATACATGCCGTGCTCATTCATCACGCCCAGATCCGGCGTATTGTCAGTAGCTGCGCTGTTTTCATTTTCAGCTATGCTTAGTGCCTTGAAGTTACTGAAATAGTAATTGAGCAGCGTGTTTGTGTCTGCATACTGGTCAGGCGACTGCGCATTCATAATAACCGTGCACAGCGTCAAGCCATCCTTCTCCGCATAAGTGACAAGCGTGCTGTTAGCCACTGAAGTGTAGCCGGTCTTGCCGCCGGTACAATCCTGATTTACAAACTGTGAATACGATTTAAATGGATGCAGCATCGCATGATGATTGTACAGCGGAGTATCCTCGGTATGCTTGTTTGTAGGTGGTATGATATAGGTCTTTGTGCCTGTAATCTTTCGAAACTCGTCATTTCTGTATGCTGCACACGAGATAAGCCCCATATCGTATGCGCTTGTCCAGTGATTTTCATCGGGCAGACCATTTGCATTGTTGAAATGTGTATCTGTACAGCCTAATTCTTTGGCTTCCTTGTTCATCAGATCAATAAATGTGCTGTAATCTCCCCCAAGCTTTTTGCCTGTATGCTCTGCTGCAGCATATGCGCACTCGTTTGCCGACTCAAGCATAACTCCATATAGTGTCTGCTCCATGGTCATCTCCTCGCCCACATCCCTCTTGATGCTCGACGAACCATCACTGCTCTCCTTCACCGCCTCTTTTGAGAATGTAACCTTCTCATCCATCTTGCAGTTGAGTATAGTCAGATATGTGGTGAGGATCTTTGTGATACTTGCAGGATAATGCTTTTCGTGTGAATTTTTCTCATATAGCACCGTACCTGTATTGACCTCCATCACCACGGCGCACGGTGAATTTATCTGCGGTCCCTCCGGCCAGTACGTGTCATCACCATCCGCAAATGCCATAAGCGGTCTCGCACAAAGCGTAGTGACCATAGCAAACACTGCCATTATTAGTATTCCTGATTTTTTTAAATTTATAATTTTATGCTTCATATCTGTTCCTATTAATTCTAAAATTGGGTAGCTGTTCAGTACTA
>OHJY01000467.1_pt1 | contig 15928 bp, 18 predicted proteins | sample 1568681 | NCBI WGS metagenome assembly OHJY01 (sample SAMEA3879540, study PRJEB24766) | human gut metagenome | biome: human-associated habitat; feature: feces | place: USA | collected 1985/1987
CGCCGAAGGGCAGCTTGCGGCGGGTGGTGCGCTGGGTGTTGACGAAGTTGGTGAAAATGCCCTGGGCCGTCTCGGGCCGCAGATACACGGTGTTCTTGGCATCCTCGGTGACGCCCTGGAACGTCTTGAACATCAGGTTGAACTGGCGGATATCGGTGAAATTATGCTTGCCGCAGGAGGGGCAGGGGATGTTGTGCTCCTCAATGAAATCCTTCATCTCCTGCTGGGAGAACGCGTCGATGGGCTTGGGCAGCTCCACTTTTTCCTGCTGGCACCAGTCCTCGATGAGCTTGTCGGCCCGGAAGCGCTCCTTGCACTCCCGGCAGTCCATCAGAGGATCGGAGAAGCCGGACAGATGGCCGCTGGCCACCCAGGTCTGGGGGTTCATGAGGATGGCGGCATCCTGACCCACGTTGTAGGGATTCTCCTGGACAAACTTCTTCCACCAGGCCCGTTTCACGTTATTTTTCAGCTCCACGCCCAGGGGGCCGTAGTCCCAGGTGTTGGCCAGGCCACCGTAGATCTCGGAGCCGGCGAAGATGAAGCCCCGGTTTTTGCACAGGGCCACGATCTTGTCCATGGTCTTTTCCGTGTTTTTCATGTGTCAAATCTCCTTTATGTGATGTTTTTGGATGCAAAATAAAAGCCGCCCTGAGCCATAACAGCTCAGGGCGAACGAAATAACGTCCGTGGTTCCACCTGAATTTGGATATATCCACACTCTTGCGCCGGTAACGGGGCGTCCGGCGGGCATTTCCTCCCGCGGCTCCGGGCTGCCGCACCCATCATCGCCTATAACAGCATGAGGATACCATGTTTTTCCCGCCGCGTCAAGGGAAATTTGCGGCCTATTCCAGGGACATGACGTACACCTGGCAGGGGTTTCCTTCGTCCCACAGGGTGGGGAACACCTCAAACTCCCGGAAGCCCAGGGACAGATAAAATCGGTTGGTCCGGTCGTACTCCTCATATTTCCCCATCTGCACGGTTTTCACCTGCATAAAGGCGTACCCAGCCCCGGCGGCGGCGTCCCTGGCCTGCCGGAACAGCTGGCGGCCTATGCCTCGGCGGTGATACTCCTTCCGAACGCCCATGACATACAGCTCCACAGTGGCGTTTCCCGTTTCCTTCAGATACAGAAAACCCACCGGCCTGTTCCGGTCATAGGCGCAGAAGAATATCCTGCCTGCGCTTTCCCGGATATACGCCTCCCGGGCCTCCGGAATGCCGAACCACTCCGGCAGCGCCTCCAGAATCAGGCGCGTTACGGCATGTTTTTCCGCCGCATCGGTAAGCTGTCTGATCTCCATAAATCCCCTCCGTCACATGGGAGACGTGACCCACAGGTATCCCAGCACGGCTATGCTGACGGCCATAACGGCCAGCACCCCGCCGCCCAGGGCCTTGCGCCCGGACCGGAAGGCGATGACCGCAAGGCCGGTCAGGGCCAGATAGGCAAGCAGTAAAATAAAGGTAAATCCCATGACGACCTCCTTGGATCTTAAAACTTCCGACATTCTACCACGCGCGGGCGCAGAATGCAACCTGGTGCAGGAATTAAAAAGGCGGGATGTCCTTAGAGCCGGAAAAAAGGACGTCCTCTCGGGACGTCCTTTGGTTTGGCTTCATCAACCGATCTGATTCAGCTTCAGAGTCAGAGCGCTCTTCTTGTGGGCTGCATTGTTCTTGTGCATCAGACCCTTGGCAGCGGCCTTGTCGATGGACTTCACTGCGACCTTGTAAGCGCCCTCGGCCTCGGTGCGATTGCCTTCCACGGCAGCAGCCTCGAACTTCTTGATAGCAGTCTTCAGCGCAGACTTGTTGGCCTTGTTGCGAGCGTTACGAACCTCGGCGATCAGCACGCGCTTCTTAGCAGACTTGATATTCGGCAAACCAAACACCTCCCCGGCGATAAATTTTCTTGCACGGGCACTTAAATACCCAGGCAGGATAGTATTTTATCACCTTTGCCAGAAAATTGCAAGCACTTTTTGAAATTTATCTGTAGTTTTTCGTATAATTTCTTCTCTCCCGGGGAAACTGGGCTATAGCCACAATATTTGGTGTTTTCTGGGGGGCGATGACCATAGATATGAGCATGACACGAACGGACCTGGCGCTGGAATCCGTCCAGGCCGCTGCAAAGGCGGCCCGGGAGGACGCGGTTCCCGGGGTCCGCAGCCAGGAGGACCGGCGGGAAGGCTATGCCATAACACACATCCGGATCGACAGCGACGTCGGGGCCCAGGCGCTGGGGAAGCCTGTGGGCCGATATGTCACCGTGGACCTGGGGCCGTATTTCCGCCGGGAGGAGGACTATTTTGACCGGGGCGTCCGGTGTCTGGCGCAGGAGCTGCGGGGAATGCTGCCGGAGGGACCGGTGCTGGCGGCGGGCCTGGGGAACCGGGCCATGACCTGCGACGCCGTGGGCCCGGCGGTGGTGGACAATCTGTTGGTGACCCGCCACATGATCCGGGCCATGCCCCGGCAGTTCGCGGATTTCCGCCCGGTGGCGGCAGTGTGCCCCGGCGTTCTAGCCCGCACGGGCATGGAAGCCCTGGAGCTGGTGCGGGGAGCCGTGGAGCGGGTGCATCCGGCGGCGGTGATCGCCGTGGACGCTCTGGCTGCCCGGGACAGCGCTCACCTGTGTGCCACGGTGCAGCTGTCGGACACGGGGCTGGTGCCCGGCTCCGGCGTGGGCAACCGCCGCAGCGCCCTGGATCAGGGTACCCTGGGGGTGCCGGTCCTTGCCGTGGGTATCCCCACAGTGGTGGATGTGGACCCGGAGGCAGGGTTGTTTCTGACGCCCCGGGACATTGACCAGCGCATCCGGGAGCTGGGCCGCCTGCTGGGCTATGGCATCACCTTGGCTCTCCAGCCGTCGCTGACGGCGGCAGACGTGACTGCCCTGCTGGGGTAGAAACCATCAAAGGTGCGGACCAACGGTCCGCACCTTTGATGGTTTCTGGGATGATAGTGCTTACTTCTTGATTTCGCCGTTAGCAGCGGCAGTCAGATAGGCGTTGATGAACCCGTCAATATCGCCGTTCCCCCACAAAGCAGCGCTTTGTGGGGCCCCTGGATCAAATCCTGTCGGGCAGAAATGAATTCCGCCCGACCAAGGTTTTGCCTCGGGCAAAACGCTTGTGCGCCGCAGAGCGGCGAGTCATGGACGGCTTGTGCGTCCCGCTTACTTCTTGATTTCCCCATTAGCGGCGGCAGTCAGATAGGCATTGATGAATCCGTCAATATCGCCGTCCATGACGGCCTGGATGTTGCCCATTTCATAGCCGGTGCGGGTGTCCTTGGCCAGGGTGTAGGGCATGAACACATAAGAGCGGATCTGGCTGCCCCACTCGATCTTCATCTGCACACCCTTCAGGTCGCTGACCTTTTCGGCGTGCTGCTGCATCTTCAGCTCCGCCAGCTTGGCCCGCAGCATCTTCATGGCGTTGTCACGGTTCTGGAACTGGCTGCGCTCCGTCTGGCAGAACACCACGATGCCTGTGGGCAGGTGGGTCAGGCGGACGGCGGAGGAGGTCTTGTTGATGTGCTGGCCGCCGGCGCCGCTGGAGCGGCAGGCCTGCATCTCGATGTCCTCAGGCCGGATCTCGATCTCGCTGTCGTCGTCCAGCTCGGGCATGACCTCCACGGCGGCGAAGCTGGTCTGCCGCCGGGCGTTGGCATCGAAGGGGGACACCCGGACCAGTCGATGCACGCCGTTCTCGCTCTTGAGATAACCGTAGGCGTTGTCGCCCTCAATGAGGATGGTGGCGGACTTGATGCCTGCCTCGTCGCCTGCCTCGTAGTCCATCAGCTGATAGGTGTAGCCGTGGCGCTCAGCCCAGCGGGTGTACATGCGGTAGAGCATCTCGGTCCAGTCCTGGGCCTCGGTGCCGCCTGCACCGGCGTGGAAGGTGAGAATGGCGTTATTGGCGTCGTATTCACCGGACAGCAGCGCTGCCAGACGCCGCTCGCTGATTTCCTTTTCCAGGTTCTCGTACCCGCCGGTGACTTCCGGCAGCAGAGAGGCGTCGTCCTCCTCCTGGGCCATTTCGCACAGGGTCACGGTGTCCTCCCACTCGGACACCAGCCGGTCATACTTCTTGATGCGGTGCTCCAGACGCTTGATCTGCTGGGACACCTTCTGGCTGTGCTCGATGTTGTTCCAGAAGCCCTCCTGCTCCGTTTCGGCCTGGAGATTCTTCAGCTCCTGGCGATCCTTGGGGATGCCCAGGGCCTTCTCCAGCTCCCGCAGAGTGGGCTCCAGGGCCTGGAGCTTCTGTTTGTACTCGTCGTATTCAATGACTGCCATAGATGGTCGTCTCCTTATCGAAAAATTCCTTAGCCTATCCATTATAGCCGGATATGGCCATTCTGTAAAGGAAAATATACCATTACCAGGAATTTTCTTTACAGGATGAAGCCGCCGTCGCAGGTGAGGACCTGGCCGGTGATAAAGGATGCCTGCTCCCCGGCCAGGAAGGCCACGGCATGGGCAATGTCCTCCGGTGTGCCCAGGCGGCCCAGGGGCGTTTCCTGAGCCAGCTGCGGCAGTACCTCCGGCGGCAGGGCATCCAGCATATCCGTGCGGATGACGCCGGGTGCCACGCAGTTGACCCGGATGTGGGTGGGGGCCAGCTCCATGGCCAGGGAGCGGGTCAGACCGATCAGCGCTGCCTTGGTGCAGGAGTATGTCACCTCACAGCTGGCACCCCGCTGACCCCAGATGGAGGAAATGTTCACGATGCAGCCTGCGTGCTGGTGGAGCATGTGGGGCAGCACCGCCTGGATGGTGTGGAACGCGCCGTCCACATTGACGGAGAAGTACCGGTGCCACAGCTCCGGGGTGATGTCCTGGAACAGGGCCTGACCCGCCACACCGGCGTTGTTCACCAGCAGCGATACCGGGCCGAAGGTTTCCTCCACCTGCCGCACCATGGCTGTCACCTGGTCCTGTTGAGACACGTCGGCCTGGATCATCATGGCCCGGCAGCCCTCTGCCGTCAGCTGCGCCAGCAGCGACCGGGCGCAGTCCTCCCGGAGCCGATAGTTGATGCACACGGCCCAGCCCTGCCGGGCCAGCTCCGCCGCCACAGCCCGGCCGATGCCCCGGGATGAGCCTGTTACCAGCGCGATTTTTTCCATGATGTTTGTCCTCCTGGGTGGATTTGAGAAAAGTATAGCAAAAAAAAAGAAACTTGGCAAGAAAACTGTTGACAAATACGGGCAAACCGTGTAAAATACATACTGTTCCGCGCGGTTAGCTCAGCTGGTAGAGCACATGCTTGACGTGCATGGGGTCACAGGTTCGAGTCCTGTACCGCGCACCATACGCAAAAGCCCTGAAATCACTACGATTTCGGGGCTTTCGTTATTTTGAAGCACGCAGGGCCTGTCCCTCTGAAACGGGTATGGACAGCTTTTGGCCTGCGTGGTATAATATCCGAAGAATTTAAGGCTTTCACTTTTGAAGGAGGATGCTCTATGAATTGTCTTGTTTTGCTTTCGGGCTGCGGCGTAAAGGACGGATCCTGCCCTGAGGAGGTGGCACTGACCTACACCGCTCTGGAAAAATATGGGTGCACCTATCAGCCTGTGGCGGATGATATCCCGGTGCTCACCGTGGATCATCTGACGGGCCAGCCTGATCAGGAACGCCAGATCCTGAAAGAATCTGCTCGCCTGGGCCGCGGGATGCTGCGGAAAATTCGGGATGTTTGCTGGGAGGATTACGACGCACTGGTGATACCCGGCGGACTGGGTCTGCTGACCAATTACCAGCACTCCCAGGCTGTGGCTGACTGTGTCCGGTATTTTGCTGCCGCCAGCAAGCCTATTGCAGCCATGTGCGCCGGTATCGACTTCCTTCGGGGCCTGTTGGGCGGCGATTTGCTGCTGGAAGAGGTGCCGCCGCTGAAGGCGACGGAATACTGCTGCGACCGGCAGAAGAAGATTTTCTACACCCCTGCCTTCAAAAAGACCGACTCCTGCTATGAGATCATGCAGGGCATCGATGCCATGATCGCGGACTTTGCAAAGACTTCCGCCTGAAAAAACCCGCTGCCATATCGGACAGGGGTCATAAGAAAGGAATATCGTATTTTCTCGGGAACGGCGTGGCTTCGGTCACGCCGTTCCCTGTTTCAGCAGTTCCTCGATGAGAAGGGCCGAACTGTTCCAATGCTTCCAAACTTTTTTGAGATTTTTGAAAAAATCTCGGAATGGATGGGATTGATTTAAGGTAGTTATACCTGAAAGCTGTGAATGAATCGATTGCTTTCCGTGACGGCAAAAAAATAACGGGTATCCGGCTCTCACCAGATACCCGTTATTTCGCTGCCAATCCCGCCTGACAGATGCTCATTTCGTAATTCTTAGAATTACTGTCTTATGAGCACCCATACGATGGCGGACGGCGTTTTTATCAGCTTTTCGCTTGGCTTACTCAGCCTTCTGGGCGGCGTCCTTTTCGGCAGCAGCCTTGGCGGCAGCGGCCTTCTTCTCGGCGGCAGCCTTCTGAGCGGCCTTGAACTTCTCCTTCTCCTCGGGGGTGGGGATAGGCTCAATGGCGTTGCGGGGGCAGGCCTTGGCGCACATGGTGCAGCCCTTGCACTTGGTATAGTCGATGACGGCCACGTTGTTGACCACATGGATGGCGTCGAACTTACAGGTGCGCTGGCACAGACCGCAGCCGATGCAGGAGTTGGCGCAGACCTTGGTAACGGCGGGGCCCTTGTCCTTGTTGGAGCAGTTGACGAACACCTTCTTGGAATAGGGGACCTCCACGATCAGCTTCCGGGGGCAGGCCTCGCGGCAGGCGCCGCAGTTGGTGCACTTTTCCTTGTCCACCACGGCAGCGCCGTTTTCGCCCACATGGATGGCGTCGAACTTACAGGCGGCCACACAGGAGCCGAAGCCCAGGCAGCCGTACTTGCAGGCCAGCGCGTCACCGGCCAGGACCTTGGTGGCGGCCAGGCAGTCGTTGACGCCGCGATACTCGAAGTTCTTCACCGCATTGACGCCGCCGTTGCACAGAACGTGGGCCACCATCTTCTCGCCGGAGGGAGCCGCCATGCCCATGATGGCAGCGATCTTGGCAGCGCCCTCGGCGCCGGCGGGAGCACAGGCGTTGATGGGAGCCTTGCCGGCCAGAATGGCCTCAGCGCAGCCGCCGCAGCCGGGATAGCCGCAGCCGCCGCAGTTGGCGCCGGCCAGACATGCCTGGATCTCGGGCAGGCGGGGATCCACCTCTACCTCAAAGACCTTGGCGGCCACCGCCAGGATCAGGCCGAACACGATGGCAAGAGCGCCAAGGATCACAACGGCCCAAATGACAGTAGTAAATTCCATAATTCTTCCTCCTTACCAGACCTTCAGGCCGCTGAAGCCCATGAAGGCCAGAGCCATCAGGCCGGCGGTGACCAGCGCGATGGGGAAGCCCTCGAAGGACTTGGGACTGTCGCTGGAAACCTCCAGCTGCTCGCGGACGGCGGCAAACAGGAAGATGGCCAGCAGGAAGCCCAGACCACCGGTGATGCCGTAGACCACGGACCCGATGAAGTTGTAGTCATTCTGCACGTTCAGCAGGGCGACGCCCAGCACAGCGCAGTTGGTGGTGATCAGGGGCAGGTACACGCCCAGGGCGGTGTACAGGGTGGGGATGTTCTTCTTCAGGAACATTTCCACGAACTGCACCAGACCGGCGATGACCAGGATGAAGGCCACGGTCTGCATGAACTCCAGGTGCAGAGGGATGAGGATCAGGTTCACCAGGTAGCAGAATGCGGAGGCCAGACCCATAACGAAGGTCACGGCCGCGCCCATGCCCACGGCGGTGTCGATCTTCTTGGACACGCCCAGGAAGGGGCAGCAGCCCAGGAACTGGGCAAAGATAAAGTTATTGGTCAGGATAGCGCCAAGAGAAATGGCGAGCAGAGTCGTAATAGACATAGCTTACTTGGCCTCCTTTTTCTTTTCGCTCTTGGCCAGGGCCCACTGCATCAGGGCGATCAGGGCGCCCAGGGTCAGGAAGCCGCCGACAGGCAGAGTCAGCAGCTTGATGCCGAACTCCTCGGGGAAGATGGTGATGCCGGGGGCGCTGCCCAGTCCGCCGCCGCCCAACAGGCCGCCGCCGAACTTGCCGGAGCCCAGCAGCTCGCGGAACACGCACATGATGATCAGGACGATGGTATAGCCGATGCCCTGGCAGATGCCGTCCACCGTGGAAGCGCCCACCGTGTTCTTGGAGGCAAAGGCCTCGGCACGGCCCAGGATGATGCAGTTCACCACGATCAGGGGGATGAACACGCCCAGGGAGTTGGACAGGGCGGGAACGAACGCCTTGAGCAGCAGGTCCACGCAGGTAACGAAGCCGGCGATGACCACGATGAAGCAGGCGATACGGACCTCATTGGGGATGATCTTGCGCAGCAGCGCGATGAAAATGTTGGAAAGGGTCAGGATGATCAGCACGGACACGCCCATGCCCAGGCCGTTGAAGAACGACGTGGTGATGGCCATGGTGGAGCACATACCCAGCACCTGAACCAGCACGGGGTTCTGTGTGATCAGACCCTCTTTCAGTTGCTTACCGAAATTCATGTTGCAGCTCCTCCTTTCTTAGCCCAGCAGTTCGGCAACAGCCAGAGCCGCATTTGCGCCCATGTTGATGCCCTTGGTGGAGACGGTGGCACCGGAGACGGCGGTGATGTTCTTGCCCACCACCAGAGAGCCGGAGCCGCTCATGCCGATGAACTGATCCAGAACGGGCTCGCCGGCGGCGTTGGGCTCGTTGCCCACGACCTTGGTGCCGATGCCGGACGTCTCGGAGTGGCTGACCACGGAGATACCGGTGATGGCCTTGTCGGCGTCCACGCCGACCATCATGACGATGGAGCCCTGAGAGCCGGAGGCGGAGATCTTCATGACGTAGCCGGCGTCAGCGCCGCCGTTGGTCATGGGATACAGCTCCACCAGCTTGCCGCCCTGTGCGGAAGCGGCGGCGGCGAGGGCGTCGGTGATCTCCATCTTGTCGCCGAACTCGCTGCCCTCGGGGGCGACGGCGCTCATGGCGATGCGGGTGTTTTCAGCCTCGATGGCTGCGATCTTGTCACGGGTCACGCTGTCGACCAGACCCAGCAGGGCGGCCACGACCAGAGAGATGACGGTCAGGGTACCGGCGACCTTGAGAATAAACTTACCGGAGATCTTCATTACTTAGTCGCCTCCTTCTTTTCTTTCTTCTCTTTCTTCACAGCACCGTAGATGGTGGGACGGATGTACTTATCCAGCAGCCAGGTGGTGCAGTTCATGATCAGGATGGAATAGCAAACGCCCTCGGGATAGGAGCCAAAGCGGCGGATGAAGCAGGTCAGCAGGCCGCAGCCGATGCCGAAGATGATCTGGCCGGGCTTGGTGACGGGAGAGGTGGCGTAGTCGGTAGCCATGAAGATGGCGCCCAGCATCAGGCCGCCGCCGAACACGTTGTACAGCATGTAGTCCACGCCGGAGATGCCGGCAGGAGCGGCGATGAGGGTCAGGATGGCCACGGTGGCAATGTAGGCCACGGGGATGTGCCAGGAGATGACCTTGCGGATCACCAGGTACACGCCGCCCAGCAGCAGCATCAGCGCGGAAACCTCGCCCAGGGAGCCGCCGACGCGGCCCAGGAACATATCCACCACGGAATAGGTGCTGGTGAGGGTGGCGAAGTCGCCGTTCTTCATCATGGCCAGGGGGGTGGAGGAGGTGACGGCATCAGCGTTGGAGCCGAAGGCGGACAGCTTGCTCATGGGCACGGCCCAGGTGGTCATGGCCGTGGCATAGCTGGCCAGCAGAGCGGCACGGCCCGCCAGAGCGGGGTTGAGGAAGTTGCAGCCGATGCCGCCGTACAGCTGCTTGACCACCACAATGGCGAAGAACGCGCCGATGATGATCATCCAATAGGGCAGCGTGGGGGGGCACACAAAGGCCAGCAGCATACCGGTGACCACGGCGGACAGGTCGCCAATGGACTGGGGCTTTTTCAGGAGCTTGCGATAGCCCCACTCCCAGAACACGCAGGCAGCCACGGACACCAGCGTCAGCGCCAGGGCGCGGAAGCCGAATACGAACACGCTCATAGCCAGGGCGGGGATCATGGCGATGATCACGTCCATCATGATGGTCCGGGTGCTCTCGCTGGACCGGATGTGGGGGGAGGAGGACGCGATCAGCTTCAAATTCTTGTAATCGGTCATGGTTTACGCCTCCTTCTTTTCGGCGGCGGCCTTCTCGGCCTCTGCCTTGGCCTTGGCGGCCATTCTTGCGTTGTTGACTTTCTGCTTGCCCATGCGGAAGGCGTGGGTCAGCGGCAGACGGGCGGGGCAGGTGTAGGCGCAGGCGCCGCACTCGATGCAGTCCATGCCGTGCAGGGTGTTCTGCCAGGTGTCCACGTCGCCCTTCATCAGGTACTTATACATGAACACAGGCTCCAGGCGCATGGGACATACGCCCACGCACTTGCCGCAGCGGATGCACTGGGGATGCTCCTCATACTGCTCCTCGTCGCCGGCGAAGGCCAGCATGGCGCCGGTGCCCTTGCCCACGGTGACGTCCAGGTTGTACTGGGCCAGGCCCATCATGGGGCCGCCCATGATCAGCTTATAGGTCTCTTCCTTCAGGCCGCCGCAGGCGTCGAACAGCTTGGTGATGGGGGTGCCGATGGGGCACTCCAGGTTCTTGGGCTCGATCACGCCGGAGCCGGAGACGGTGACCACCTTGCTGACAACGGGCATGCCGGTGTAAACGGCCTTGTAAATGGAGCAGGTGGTGTTCAGGTTGAAAATGCAGCAGCCGGCGTCGGCAGGCAGCTTGCCGGAGGGAACCTGGCGGCCGGAGATGGCCTGGCACAGCTGCTTTTCAGCGCCCTGGGGATAGCGGGTATGCAGGACCTCTACCACCACGGGAGCCTTCAGCTCGGCAATCGTCTTGTTCAGCACGTCGGCCGCGTTTTGCTTGTTGGCCTCGATGCCGATGTACACATGCTCCACGCCGAAGCACTTGGCCAGCAGGGTAGCGCCCTTGATGACCTGCTCGGGCCGCTCCAGCATGGTGCGGTGGTCGCCGGTGATGTAGGGCTCGCACTCGGCGGCGTTGATGATGACATAGTCCACCTTGCCGAGACCGGAGCTGATCTTCACATGGGTGGGGAAGGTCGCGCCGCCCTGGCCCACGATACCGGCGTTTTTGACGATCTCCACCAGCTGCTCAGGCGTCAGGCTGTCGGGATCGGCAACGGGATGAATGTCCGGGCACACGGTGTTCTGGAAGTCGTTCTCGATGACCACGGACATCATGGTCCCGCCCATGGAGAAGGGACGGGGCTCCACCGCCTTCACCGTGCCGGATACGCTGGCATGGATGGGAGCGGACACGAAACCGCCGGGTTCACCGATCTTCTGACCGATGGTCACCTTGTCGCCCACCGCAACGATGGGCTTGCAGGGTGCACCGATGTGCATAGACATGGGAATGACCACCTCAGCCGGGGCTGCCAGCTGCTCGATGGCCTTTTCATTGGTCGCGGCCTTCATATCATTGGGATGAACGCCGCCAAAGAAAGCTTGTGCCATTGTCTTCACCTCATCTTACTACTGGGTGGCCCTATGCCACCACATACTGCTCTAAATTCTACACCAGATTTGTCCTCTTGTCCACCCCCTGTATTCCGGTTTTCTGTGGAATTTGCGGCTTTTTGTCTTATTCTTAGCATTTGCGGAGGATTTGAGCGGAATATTTATCCAAAACTGCCTGAGATTTCCTGAAAAGGAACCGGTCTTGTGTTCACGGGGCAGTTGTGGTATACTATGCGCGGGAAAACAGATATAGCCGCCCGGCAGGCGGCGTGAGAAAGGAAGTGCTTTCATGCCCGATCGCATTCAAATAAAAGAGGAAGCCAAGCAGGTGGTCCGCGGGGCGCGGGTCAATGCGTATCTGGTGACGCTGATCGTTCTGGCGGTCACCGGCCTGCTGGAGGCGCTGGACTCCTATGTGGGCGCGTCCAGAACCGTGGACCAGGTCGCGGAGCTCTATGGTCAGCAGGCGGCGGCCATGCTGCCCGCCTTCCCGGAGTTCCCCGTGCTGCTGATGGCCTTTGTGGCGGCAGTGAACTGGCTGGCCCAGGTCATCATCAATGCCGGATGGTCCATCTATCATCTGGGTGTGCGGCAGGGAAAGGAAATGCCCTACGGCTGTCTGCTGGACGGGTTCGCCTTCCTGGGGAAGCTGATCCTGCTGAACATCGTCATGGGGATCTTTGTCTATCTCTGGTCCCTTCTGTTCCTCATCCCCGGCATCATCGCCCAGTACCGGTACCGGTTCGCCATTTATAATCTGTGCGAGAATCCGGAGATCGGCATTCTGGAGGCCATCAACATGAGCAAGGCCCAGACAGCAGGCTTCAAGGGTACGCTGTTTGTGCTGGACCTGTCCTTCCTGGGATGGTCCATCCTGTGCTGGCTGACTCTGGGCATTCTGAGCATCTGGATCGCTCCCTACAGGGAACAGGCCAACGTGGGTTATTTCCAGGAGATCAAGAAGGTCAAGGGCATCGGCTATCAGCCGCCCCAGGACGGCGGAGAGGACGACGAATTCCGTCCCATCGACCCCTTCGGGCCCAGCTATTAAAACAAGTGAGATAAGCCCAAATGCCCCCGGAGCAGCGCTCCGGGGGCATTTGATATGATGGCCTCTTATTTCTTTCAGAAAGCCCAGGTGCCGTTCCGGAACAGGGGCACGGTCCGGCCATCCTCACACACGGCGTCGATGGACAGGTCCGCCGAGCCGATCATGAAGTCCTCGTGGACCATGGAGTCGTTGACGCCCAGGCTGCGGCACTCATCCAGGGTCTTGCTCTGGAAGTCGCGGATGGTATCGGCAAAGCCCATGCCCAGAGCCAGGTGGCAGCAGGCGTTCTCGTCGAACAGCGTGTTGTAGAACAGCAGGCCGGACTGGTTGATGGGGGAATCAAAGGGCACCAGCGCACACTCACCCAGATAGCAGCTGCCCTGGTCCATGGTGATGAGCTTGGTCAGCAGCTCGTTGTTGACCTGAGCGTTCCACTCCACGGCCTTGCCCTCATGGAAGCGGATCCAGAAGTTGTCGATGAGCTGGCCCTGGTAGCTCAGGGGCTTGGTGGAGTAAACGATGCCCTCGGCCTGACCCTTCATGGGAGAGGTAAAGCACTCCTCGGTGGGGATGTTGGGGTTGAAGAAGATGCCCTGGAGGCTGGTCTCGCCGCCGCCGCAGAACTGCCCCTCCGGAATGAGGCCCACGGTCAGGTCCGTGCCGTTGGCGCTCCTGTACTTCAGCTGGCGGATGTGCAGGCTGTTGAGATACTGGCAGCGGTCATGCAGGTCCTTGTTGTGGGCGTCCCAGGCGGCCACGGGGTCGTCATCCACGCGGCTGGTGGCCAGGATGGCCTCCCACAGCTTCTCCATAGCCTGACTGGTACGCAGGCCGGGGAACAGCTTCCTGGCCCAGGCCGCGCCGGGTACGGCGGCAATGCACCACTGATATTTGTTCTCGATCTGGTCCCGGTATTTGCGGATGGTGGGATAGGTCCGCTGCTGGGCCTTGGCCATCTTCTCCTGATTGATGCCCTTCAGTCCGTCGGGGTCCTCCGACAGCAGGTAAATGCGGCAGGGGATGGTGTCCACATAGTGCTGCCAGCGGGCCTCCTCATAGTTGTCCAGCTTGGACAGGGTGGTCAGGGTGCGATAGCGGTAGTGGAGCTTTTGCAGGGGTTGATAGCTCCAGTCCACCACCACCTTCTTGGCCCGGCGCTTGTAGCACTCCTCCACCAGCATTTTTACGAACTCCGGCTGGTCCAGGTCGGCGGCGATGAACACCTCCTGCCCGGGCTGCACATTGACGCCGGTCTGGGCGATGAGCTGGGCGTATTTGCGCAAAACGGTTTTTTTCATGGTAGTGATTCCCCCTGTAGTACAAAATAACGGAGATATTATACCATCAGCGGACAATCTTGAAAAGAGGCTTTTGTGAATTTTGTGGAATGGGATAGCAAAACGTCCCCGCGGCATCAGACCGCGGGGACGTTTTGCTATAGGCCGCTGTCAGTATCTCAACAGCCTGCACATCCGCCAGCTGAAGTACAGGAGCGCCAACAGCACCGCGATGCAGCGGTTTCTGATCGACCTGTGTTTCATGGTGGTTCTATAAAAACGTTGTCTTTGATACGATAAGGTACAATAAGTTGCGCAAATTGAAAAGAGCAAAAAAGGAGACATAGCTTGCAGGCTCTGGTAGAATGAAGTCACGACACACCATTCTGAAAGGAGACAGCAAACTATGTCCGAGAAAATTGTACAGCTAAACGAGGAAGTAATCAAGGGCCAAATCAAGGAATTAGTTCGAGTTCAAGCGGCATGCGCATTTTTTCGCGGCGCGGCTTTCCAAAAACAGGAAACAGGAAATATCTGCATAGCCGGCCTTTGGCAGGCGGATACTATCTGTGCAACATTTGCATCGACTGGAGGAATTTGATATATGAAAGCTACAGGCATTGTCAGACGTATTGATGATTGAGTTATAATAGGACAAAAGTTCAGAAGCCTTGAAAACACCGGGTTTTCGCTGATTTTGTCCAAACTTTCAGACTGAAATATCTCCGGAGTAAACAGAAAGGCACGGACTTTTTACTTCAAAACATACCTTGTATATGATGCCAGAAAACTGGCGAAACTCAAAGTGTAAGGAGGTTTCAGAATGAAGCAAGGTGTTTTGGTCTACGATCAGAAGTCCGAGCGCATGGATGTGCGGTTCGGTCTGGAGGATTATTACGGCGGGTTGCATTGCGGCACCTGCATGGATGTTTTTGTAAACAACCGATGGAAACCGACTCGAATCGAGTACGGCTGGGATGAAAGAGGATGGTATCTGGTTGGGGTTCCCACCCCTTCCCTTGTGGGATTGCGGGTTCGTCTGGAGTAACTGCCGGTGTACATCAACAGTCAAATAAAACTACTTAGAGCGTTTATTCGCCCCATAATTCGGGGTTGGGTAGACGCTCTTTTTTATGCCCAAATTTCAGGGCAAGTCAGAATGATTGGAGGGTTCTATTTTGAGCAAAACTGTTTATGCCGCAGATAAGCCGGACGATTGCCGCTTCTGCTACTTCTGGAAGAATCGAAAGCAGGGCTGTCGTCTGGGAAAAGAAAATTGCTACTACTTAATCTCTGTACCCCCGAAACCCAAGACGGAATGTGATGGCTGTCCGTATGGACGAGATCATCCTTGCATTGGCTGGTGTACCAAGAAGATTATGAGAGATGTGGGGGTTCGCTGATATGCGTGATTATGAATACAATCGCCGTGATAAGCCGAAGTGCTGCAAAGACTGTGAGAATTATCAGCCACGATGGAGATACCGTTCCTGTTCTTTTGTCCGCTGCCCATACAGACTGAAGGATACGACTTTCCGCAGAACCCCTCTGAAAAAAGAGCATTTTCCGCAGAAAGAGGTGGTGAGGATGCGTGACGTATGATTATTTCTATGGGCAGCAGGCGGAGATGTTCGCATTCTACCGTGTGCCAAAGGTATTGTTCACTGAGGATTGCTTTTGGAATGTATCAACCGATGCCAAGTTGCTTTATGGGATTCTGCTTGACCGCATGAACCTGTCAGCCAGGAACGGTTGGCTGGACGAGGAAGGCCGTGTTTATATCATCTTCACCATTGAAGAAATCAAAGGTGCGTTAGGCTGTGCCGAAAAGAAAGCGGTAAAGCTGCTGGATGAGCTGGAAAAGAAATGCGGTCTGATAGAACGCAAGCGACAGGGACTTGGGAAACCGAACCTGATCTATGTAAAGAACTTCATTTCCGGTTCTGTGGAAAGACAATTCTTGAATTGTCAAAAGGACAATT
>OHJY01000490.1_pt1 | contig 15379 bp, 9 predicted proteins | sample 1568681 | NCBI WGS metagenome assembly OHJY01 (sample SAMEA3879540, study PRJEB24766) | human gut metagenome | biome: human-associated habitat; feature: feces | place: USA | collected 1985/1987
TCTGTAGCTATTGGATATGGAGCTGAGGCAATGAGTAATATGGCTATGTATCCTACGGCTATTGGTTTCTTCGCACGTGCTATCGGCGATGAGGTTGTGGCGATAGGTGGTAGCAGTTACGCTGTACATGAGTTCAGCGTAGCGCTAGGTGATGACAGCAGTACCTCGGCAGAGAATCAGGTATCCTTCGGACATAAGGCTGGCGATAAATATGGCGATGGCGGAAGAGATATCTACGGTAGCGATCTGTTCCGCAGTCTGGTAAATGTTGCCGATATTGAAATGCACGGTGCTTTGACAGGCGTCACAGGTATCGACGGCGTAACCGTCAGCGGCACGGATGCCAGCACGGGGCTGACCGTGGGCGGCAATGCCGTGATCGGCAAAACTGATACACCGTTCAGCAGTACGGGCTTTGCAGTTGCTAAAGACGGCGCTGTGACTGCCAAAACTGTCAACGGAGCGACGATAAGAGGTACTGGTTTTAATGGTGTAACGCTTAGTACGGACGGCAAAGTCAACGGCGCGGCTATCACCAGTAACAGCTTTAATGGTGTGAAGCTGGAAAAAGGCGCCGACAGTCACTATAAAGTTGGCGGCGTCGACGTAACGAAAATGCAGACTGACGTTGCAGGCAAAGCGGATGCGGCGACTACACTTACAGGCTATGGCATTACCGATGCCTATACAAAGACCGAAACTGATACAGCGGTAGGAAAAAAGGCAGATAAAGCAACTACGCTTACAGGTTACGGTATTGCCGATGCCTATACAAAGACTGAAACCGATACGGCGATAGGAAAAAAGGCAGATAAAGCAACTACGCTTACAGGTTATGGTATTGCCGACGCTTATACAAAGACTGCTGCTGATGCAAAAATAACTGCGGCAACTGCCGATATGGCAACTAAAACGCAGGTAACGGCAGATATCGGCACAGCTAAAACAGCGCTTGAAAGCGCTTATCAGGCAGCAGATACTGCTTTAGGCAGCAGGTCAGCAGCTTTGGAAACAAAGACTGCAAAATTCAATACTGCCGGCGATAACCTGACGGGGATGGCGAATATTACCAGTACGGCGGCGACTTTGGGCGGCGTTGGCTTTGCTTCTGCGGGGGTTATGACAGGAGTTGCCAGCATTGACGGTATTGCTATCGACGCCAGCCGTAACCTGTCCAATGCCGGTACTTATAACGGCGTGACAGTTGCGGCGGCAGGTATCAGCGGCACCAGCGTATTTAACGGTGCTGCGATAACCAATAACAGCTTCAACGGCGTGACATTGGAAAAAGGCGCCGACAATCACTATAAAGTGGGCGGCGTGGATGTGAGCGCGCTGAAAACTACTGTTGACAGCATCAGTGCTGACGGCGTTGGCACTGCTGATACGGCAGGTATCAAACGTGATACGACAGGTACGGCAACGACTACTATCGAAACAAACACCAAGATCAGCAGCAGCGGTATAACAACGAATAAAGCAACGGTCAGCGGTGCGACAGCTACAACGCTGGAAAACGGCAAGCTGACGGTGGGCGCAGCCACAGTACAGAATACGGGTTTTGCAGTGGGCAGCAGCAGTTTGAATAATGGCAGTCTGACGGTAGACGGTAATAATAAACTGACGACGGCAGGACTGACGGCCAGCAAAGTAACTGTAGGAACTGTAACAGTGAGCGGCGGCAAAGTGAGCGGACTGACGGACGCGGCTTTGAGTGCTGTCAGTACGGAAGCTGTAACAGGCAAGCAGCTTAACGCGACCAATACGACGGTCAGTGCTTTGGATACTGCTTACAAAGCAGCGGATACGCAGATACGGACTGATTTTGCGGCAGCAGATACGGCTTTAAAAACAGAGCTGAATACTGCCATTGATGAAAAAGCTAAGAAAGCGACCGATTTAGCAGGTTACGGCATTACCGACGCTTATACAAAGACTGCTGCTGATGAAAAAATAACTGCGGCAACTGCCGATATGGCAACTAAAACGCAGGTAACGGCAGATATCGGCACAGCTAAAACAGCGCTTGAAAGCGCTTATCAGGCAGCAGATACGGCGTTGAGCAATAGAGCGGCAGCCTTGGAAACAGCCGCTACAGGTATGAGTTATGACGCTGGCAAGAATACTACCACCTTTACTGGTGGCGTGACGGCGACTGTACTGACGGCAGGTGAGTTTAAAGTCGGTGCAACAGGCTTCGGCTTTGGCAATGACGGCGCTTTAACGGCTAAAACTGTCAACGGTATAGAGATCAAAAAAGACGAATCGAAAGTAATGGTAGGCGGCATCGACCTGACGGCGCTGAGCAATGGTGATGTAGTTACCGATAATACCAAAGGCATCGGCCGGAATCAGGATACGGCAACGACTACTATCGAAACCAATACGGCGATCAGCAGCAGCGGCATCACTACTAATGCCGTAACTGCCAGCGGTACGGTAAAAGCAGGTGAATTTGTAGAAGGAAGCCAAAAACTTTCTGATAAATATGCTGCTAAAACAGCGCTGGCTGATTATACGACTACTACAGATATGAATACGAAGTTCGCTGATTACGCAACTACTACAGCAGTAGACACCAAACTTGCTGATTACGCTAAGAGCGACAGCGTTTACAGCAAAGCAGCGGCGGATACGGCCTTTGCTAAAGCAGGTGACGTCGATACTTTAAAAACAACAGTTGGTGACGCTGATGGCGGTCTGGTAAAAGATGTTACGGAGCTGCAAAGCGGCAAGGCAGATAAAGCGACTACGCTGGCCGGTTACGGCATTGCTGACGCGTATACGCAAACCGAAATCAATGAGAAGATCGTTGAAGCAACGAAGGATCTGGCGACCAGCGCGACCGTAACAGATATTCAAAGCGGTCTGGATGAAGTGACTGGCAAAACGGCAGGGCTGAGTTATGATACTGCTTCCGGAAGCAGTAAGTTCAGCGGCAGCGTGGTTATTGGCAATGAGGGTGCTAAAACCCATACTCAAATCACAGATGATGCGATTATTTTCGGTGAGGGCACTGATAAGCAGGTCACAGTAGATGCCAGCGGTATCCACGTAGGTAAAAAAGCGGCCGGCGGCATTGCTTTATATGCCGATGCTGACGGTACGCATATCGATCACACCAGTCTGGTAACAGGCTCGGTAACGGCGGACAATCTGAACGGCGTCGCTATCAGCGGCAACGCAACTGACGGTTTGAGTGTAGGCGGCGTCAGTATCAAAGCATTGTCGGAACGTCTGGACAGCCTGGAACAGGATGGCGTGGCTACCGCCGACATGGGCGGCATCAAACGCACTGACGTTGTAGAAAACAGTGGCAAAACAATAATCGAAGACACAACCAGCTTTACTAAAGACGGCTTGAAAACAGCGAACCTGGAAGCGGCGACGGCTGCTCTCGGCGGCGTAAATTTTGCCGCAGGCGCAGTGACAGGCGTCAGCAGTATCAACGGCGTTGTTTTTGGCAGTGATGGTAAAATCGGCGGCGTGAGCCTGAGCGGCGGTAAAGTGGACGGCGTGGACGTTGGCTGGCTGGATCAGCGGGTAAAATCGCTGGAAGACAACGGCACAGGAGGCGGCGGTACGGGCGGCGGTGGCAGCAGTGCCAATACCAGCGGCATCCACAAGCCTGACAGGGATACTACTAACATCGAAGGCAATACCAGTATCACTACTGACGGTATTGACACCAATAAAGTCAATGCCAGCGATTCGATCGTTGTCGCTGATGGTGAAAAGAATAAAACAGTTATCAGTAAAGACGGTATTCTGGTGGCCGAGGGCGAAAAGAATCAGGTCAAGATCAATGAAGATGGTATCCACGTTGGTAAAAACAGCTCGGTCGTCAACGACACCGACGGCTTTATTACGGATAAAGGACTGTATATCGGCGTCAGCAGCAGCAGCGATACCAGCACAGCCAAATTCAGCGTTGCCCCTAACGGCAATCTGAGCAGCAAAGCTGGCGACTACGGTTTCAGCAATACCTCGGCAGACGGCGCCAAATTTACCCACAGCGGTGATACGGCTTACGGCACAGGCAGTCAGCTGGATACTACGATCCAGGGCAATAAGGTGACTACCGGCAGGATAGATACGGACGAGTTATACGTAGACGGTAATAAGGTAACTGTAGCCGGAGGTACTATCGGCCAGACTGACGCCGTAGACAATCATTTGAGCGGTACTGATGCCGACGGGAATACAGTGACCAATGACTTTAAGACCAGCGCTGTGAACGGAACGACACAGGCGGCTGAGAAAACCTCGGCTGACGGTAAGGAAAGCACCAAGACCGTCAATAATACCTCGGCAGGCGGTACCGGCGTGACGACCAGCAGGACCACGACCGACAGCAAAGACAATGTGACGGTGAAGGAAAGCAGCTTCGGCACGAATGAAAAAGGTATGACGCTGAGCACGAGCAATAAGGTAACTGACAAAGACGGAAAGGTTACTAAAGACACCAGCGGCACGACCACGATGACCGGCGACAGTATCAGCGTCAGCAAAACAACGACGACTACGGAAAAAGACGCTGACGGCAACGAGAAAGAAGTCACCAAGACCAGCGGCACCACGATCGGCAGCGGCGAAGTGACCTTGAAACGCGAGGACGGCAGCACGATAGAAGTAGGCAGCGCCATTGAAGGTATGCAGAGTGATATGCGAGAGCTGGACGGCAGGGTCAACCGTATGGGAGTCGAGATCAAGGAAGTGGGCGCACTGAGCGCCGCTTTGGCAGGTCTGCATCCGCAGCCTGAAAACGCCAACAGCCGTGCGGATTTCGCAATGGCGATGGGCAGTTATGAGGGCAAGCAGGCACTGGCAGTAGGCGGGTTCTATCGCCCTGACAAACGGACGATGCTGAGTATCGGGGCATCGACGACCAGCAGCAAGCATATGATGAATATGGGTATCAGCATAGCGCTGGACAGGCTGCCGGAAGCAGAGCGCAGGGCGAAGGAAGCGGCCAGAGCTGCTGGCGTTGAGCAGGAAACACTGAACAGGGTGCTGGAGCGTCTGGCGGCTTTGGAGCAGGATAACAGGCGTTTGCAGGCTGATAATGAAAAGCGTGATGTTGCTTATGAGAAACTGGCTGCTGATTATACGCAGCTGAAAGAAAAATATATAGAAGAAACTGCTGACAGGCAGCAGCCTGAACAAGCTGAGGCTGAAGAATAAATGTTGGGGGTTGGATGGTAATGAAAAAGACAGTAATCTTATTGATATTAACTCTGATGATGGTGGTGAGTGGTATGTGTTATGCGGCAGGAGATGGCAGTGACTTGAACAGGCAGCAGAAGGTGGCCGATAAGTTTATGGCAGTACTCAGCGGCGATGCTGCGGCTGTAACGCAGCTGCAGGTAGATATGGTGCCGGAGCTGGCAGAGAAGATGACGGCGGCTAATTTTGCCGCTTTGCAAAAGCAGCTGAAGGAACAGTTTGGTATTCAGAAATCGGTGCGTTTTGCGGTTTATGAGCGGTTCGACCAGGGCGACCGCCTGACGTATCTTGTAGGCTTCAGCAGGCAGCAGGCTGTGCGCGCGGTATATGGTTTCGATAAAAACGGTAAGCTGAGCGAATTCGTTTTTGTACCGTTGGAAGTAAAGGCGGTACAGAAATAAAAATCAATAAAACCCAATAAAAAAAGCCGGACTGTTAAGTCCGGCCTTTTTATATAGATAAGGTCTGTTACCAGGTGAGCCAGGTATAGATGCTGAATACTGTCAGCAGCATGACTTCTAAAATAAACATCGGTTTGAGGGTCTTGAAGAAGTCGGCTTTAAAATAATCCAGGGTGACGATAAAACACATATGTGTCGGCGTCAGCATTTGTCCGGCTACGCCGAAGGCCATGGCCACGCCTGCCAGGTTCAGGTCGCCGGGCGACAGGGCTGCTACTATAGGCATAACGATCGCTACATGACCCTGTGACAGACCTGTCAGGATGCCGATAATAAAGGAGATAGCTGCGATAATGACAGGTACGGGCAGCGGTGAGGCTTTAAAATCTTCCACGATGGTATGCAGAACGTTGGTATCGGTCAGGATCTGGATAAAATAGAGGATGCACAAAACGTTCATCAGCATTTTCCAGTCGCAGGCGCCGGTAAAAACTTCTTTGATGTTCAGGACGCGGCTTGTCATACGCAGGACCGGGATCATGGCGAAGGTGACCAGAGCCATAGCGGTGGAGGCGTTAAGGTCGCAGAAAACTACCAGCAGGAAGTTGATTACGACCGGGGAAAGCGACAGTACCAGGTTCATAATGTCCTGACGGCGTTCGGCCGGATCGACATCTACATTGCTGTTAGCGGGCATATCCAGCGGCCGGATGAGCACCAGCCAACCCAGGGCAAATGCCAGCAGGGTCAGCCAGCACAGGTGGGCGATAAAGTCGCTGAAGGCAACGCCGGCGATGCTGCAGGCCATGATCATGCCGGGGATGATGGGACTGGAAAATTCAAAGATATGCCGGAACCAGAAATTGATGGCGGCTTTATGTTCTTTGGTCAGGTCTGTATTGCGGCTGGCCGCTTCGACGATGGGCGCAGAAAAACGTGCGCCGCCTAGCGAAGGCAGCAGGCCGAGAAAAGCTGGCATAATGGCCAGTGTAAATTTTTCGCTGGCAAATAAGCGCTGCAGGGCGCGGATCATTCCGTCTAAAGCGCCGCTGGTACGCAGCTCGATTTCCAGGCACATGACAAAATAGAGCGCCAGGATCAGGTCGTAGGTGCGCTGCATGGTAAGCGTGGTGGTGAAGGCGCTGACCAGATAATGGAACTGAGGGGCTACTAAAGCCCAGATCAGCAGGCCGCCTGCCAGGATCGCCGGACCGATGGGGATGTGGCGGCGCAGCAGGATGATGATCAGCAGCATTGCTAAAGCGATCACGAGAAAAATATTCATTTTAAAACCTTCTCACTCTCAAATAATATATCTATTATACAAAGAATGCAGAGAAATTTCCATATTCGGCTGAAAAAAGGTATAATAAAAGAAAATATACTTCTGGAGGTGTACTATGTATATCAGTCGCTTATGTTTGCAGAATTACCGCTGTTATGATAATTTTGAGATAGATTTCAACAAAGAACTGACTGTTATCGTAGCTGAAAACGGTAAGGGCAAAACAGCTATTCTAGATGCGGTCGCTGTAGCTTTAGGGCCTTATCTGGCGTGCTTTGACGGTGTTAAGGCCAACCAGATCAGTGATACGGACGTACGCCAGACCAAAGATACTGTAGGCAGGACTTTGGAGCATGTGCTGCGGATGAAAAGCCAGTATCCCGTTGTGATCGGGGCAGAAGGCGTTGTTGACGGCGAAAAGATCACATGGAAAAGAGAATTGAAGGCGGCCGGGGGGCGGACGACGATCCTGAATGCGAAGGCTTTGAGCGAGTATGGGCGGCATATGGTCAAGGCGCTGCGGGAGGTCAACGACAGTAAAATAATTTTGCCGGTCATGGCTTATTATGGTACCAGCAGGATGTGGAAGGATAATAAGCTGTTCGAGCTGCGCAAGGATATCAGTTTGGAGCGCGGCAGCGGCTACGTCGATTGTATGGAGCCTTCGTCATCATATAATACTTTTGGGCAGTGGTTCAAATATGCGGCGATGAGCGCGATGGAATTTGACCGTTATCTGGCCGAGAGCGGTAAAAAGGATGAAAAGAATCCGTATACGGAAGTGCTGAAGGCTGTGCGTCAGGCGATCATTACCTGTATCGGCAGTATGGGCTGGACGGATATAGATTACAGCTTTGCTTTTCAAAATCTGATCATTATGCATGAAACGATGGGTGTATTGCCGCTGGAGGCTTTGAGTGACGGTACCCGCAGCGTGATCAGTATGGCGGCAGATCTTGCGTACCGGATGGTGCGGCTGAACCCTGACCTTGGAGCCATGGCGGCTCTTGAAACGCCGGGCATCGTACTGATCGACGAAGTCGATATGCATTTGCATCCTTCCTGGCAGCAGGCGGTAGTGTATGATGTGCGGAAGGCGTTTCCCAACGTACAGTTTATTGTGACGACTCACAGTCCGCAGGTTCTGAGCACGGTCCCTGCTGAGGCTATCCGTATCCTGCGCTGGGACAATAATCTGATCAATATCGATAAACCTGCCTTTTCTTTAGGCGCTGAAAGCTTTCAGCTGCTCAAGGATATTCAGAATGTCGACACGCGCCCGCAGGCATTGCCGATCGTGAAGGACCTGTACAGGTATCTGATGCTTGTGAGCGAGGATAAATGGGATACGGACGAGGCCAGGGAGCTGCGCAAACGTCTGGACGAATGGTCTAAAGGGTGTGAACCGGCTTTGGTCCGTGCTGATACGGAAATCAGGATGAAGTCTTTCAGGAGGAAGAAAAAATGAAACGGGTGTACAAATCTCCGGCTACACCCGAGCGCCTGTGCAGTTATGTGAAGGCGTTTCCGGACGAAACCTGGGAGCATTTCCGCCGGCGCAACCGCAGGGGCTACCGCGAAGTAAAGCAGCAGCTGCTGCAGGATCAGCACGGTTTATGCGCGTATTGTGAGATCAGTATCAAGCTGGCTGAGTTTGAGGACAATGTTGATGATTTCAGGGTGGAGCATTTCTTCCCCAAAGTAGCTACACAGCTTGAAAAACACAATTATCACCTGGACTGGCATAATCTGCTTGGTGTTTGCCATGGCGGCAGCCAGCCCTATGTGTCGGACCCTGAATGGCGTTATTCCAGCAGGAAGAATGACCGGAGCTGTGATGTACCAAAGGGCGGGAAACCGATTTCCGAGCGGATACTGAACCCACTGAAGATACCGGCGTCAGTCAGGCTGTTTCGTTATCAGGAGCATACCGGTAAGATGATCGTTGACGAAAGTTCCTGTCCGAAAAAACTGCAGGCCAAGGCGCGCAATACGATCCGCGAGCTGAATCTGAACGCGCCGCGGCTGCAGCGGATGAGACTGGCGCTGATCAGGATACTGGAGGACGAGATAAACAGTGCTTTGGCTGGCGGAGCGGTGCTGGAGGAGTTTTTGCCGCTGCTGGCGGAAAGTATCCTGCTGCCGGATGACGATGGCAATTATCAGCCGTTTTTTTCAGTGGCGCGCTGGTATCTGGGTGAATTTGCCGAGGATATTTTAAGGGAAAATAATTATGCGATGTAACGCACTCCTGCTTAAAAATAACTTTTTAAGCAGGAGTTTTTTTGTGGAGGTAGAAAGTAATAATTATCATGTTTTCAGATAATTGCAGAAAGATATAGGGGAGCGGAGAAATATGGAATTAACTAAGAAAGCGTTTAAAGCGTATGATGTGCGCGGCGTTGTGCCGACAGAGGTCAATGCGGAGATGGCTTATCGGGTAGGGCGCGTTTTTGCGGCGATGTTTGCAGCTGAAAAAGTTGTGGTCGGGCATGATATACGCTTGAGCGGGCGCGAGCTGGTTGATGCTTTGACGGAAGGGCTGCGGCACGGCGGCAGTGATGTGATCGATATCGGGCAGTGCGGTACGGAGATGATTTATTTCGCGACGGCACATCTGGACGCTGACGGGGGGATCATGGTAACGGCCAGTCACAATCCGGCAGAGTATAACGGGATGAAGCTCGTGCGCCGAGGAGCCAGACCGATCTCGGCCGATACGGGACTGATGGAGATCGCTGATATGGTGGTTGACAGTAAGGATTTTCCTCATGTCAAGGTGCCGGGCAAGACGGAGGGTGCTGTAAGACGTTATGATATCATGCCGGAATATATCGAGCATTTGCTGGGATATATAGACATCAAGTCGCTGAAACCGCTGAAGATAGTGGCTAACCCTGGGAACGGCGGCGCCGGCCCGGTCTTGAACGAGCTGGCCAAATATCTGCCTTTTGAATTTATCAAGATCAATGAAATACCTGACGGGACTTTCCCGAACGGGGTGCCTAATCCGCTTTTGGTACCAAATCGCGAGGCTACGGCAAAACTGGTGCGCGAATATCAGGCTGATCTGGGCGTGGCCTGGGACGGCGATTTTGACCGCTGCTTTTTGTTTGATGAAAAAGCCGAATTTATTGAAGGCTATTATATAGTCGGTTTGCTGGCAGAGGTATTTCTGCGCAAGCAGCCGGGCGCCAAGATCATGTATGACCCGCGTCTGACCTGGAACACGCAGGAGGTTGTGGATGCGGCTGGCGGTGTTGCTGTGCGCTGCAAGAGCGGGCATGCCTTTATGAAGGAATGTATGCGTGCCAATGAGGTGCTGTACGGCGGCGAAATGTCGGCACATCATTATTTTAAAGATTTTTCCTACTGTGACAGCGGCATGATACCCTGGCTGTTGGTGGCGGAGCTGTTATGCACCAGCGGTAAAACTTTGTCGGAGCTGGTCGAAGCACGGATGGAAAAATTTCCCTGCAGCGGCGAGATCAACCGTAAGGTTGAAGATTCAGCGGCCGTACTGGCGGCGATCGAGGCTGAATATGCGCCCGGCGGTCAGGTCGATAAGCTGGACGGGCTGAGCATTGATTATTCCGAATGGCGTTTCAATGTGCGTGTTTCCAATACAGAGCCGGTGATGCGTCTGAATGTTGAGACCAGAGGCGATAAAAAGCTGCTGGCTGAAAAAACAGCGGAACTGCTGGAACTGATCGGCGGCGAAGAAGCCTGACAGAGCCCGCGTCTGATCGGTGCTGGCGGCAATCAAGGTAAGTGTTTATCTAAAAATTTATTTCCTGTTCAAGTGGAGAAAGAGTGATACAGATGACTGCAATCAAACAAGTACGCAAGGCTGTTATTCCGGCGGCCGGATTAGGCACGCGTTTTCTGCCTGCTACTAAAGCTACACCGAAGGAGATGCTGCCGATCGTTGATAAGCCGACGATCCAGTATATTATTGAAGAAGCGCTTGCTTCGGGAATAGAAGATATTCTGATCATTACCGGGCGCAGCAAACGTGCTATCGAGGATCATTTTGACCGCAGTATCGAACTGGAATTGAACCTTGCGGCCGGCGGTAAAGCGCAGGAGCTGGAGATGGTCAAAAAGATCTCTGATATCCGGATCCACTATATCCGCCAGAAAGAGCCGCGCGGATTGGGGCATGCTATTTTATGCGCGAAGCAGTTTATCGGCGATGAGCCTTTTGCGGTGCTTTTGGGCGACGATGTAGTAGACGGTGAAGTACCGGCGCTGAAACAGCTGATGGATGTTTATGATAAAACCGGGGCCAGTGTTTTGGGCGTACAGGAGGTGCCGCAGGAAAAGGTATCGTTTTATGGTATCGTAGCGTCCGAGCCTACGGCCGAACCGCGCACCTTTACGGTCAGAGATATGGTCGAGAAACCGGGCGTTGAGGAAGCGCCTTCGCGGCTGGCTGTTTTGGGGCGTTATATCATCAATCCCGAGGTGTTCCCAATCCTGGAGGCTACCAAGCCGGGACGCGGTAATGAGATACAGCTGACGGACGCATTGAAGGAGCTGGCTAAACTGCAGAAGATGTATGCTTATAATTTTGAAGGACGTCGTTATGATGTCGGCGATAAACAGGGCTTTTTGGAGGCGACGGTGGAAATGGCGCTGAAGCGTCCTGATCTGAAGGATAAGTTTTTAGCATATTTACAGACTATTGTCAGTAAGAACTAAGGAGATTGAATGATGAATGTTCTGGTTACCGGCGGTGCCGGTTATATTGGTTCACATGTAGTTGAAGAATTGCAGAAAAACGGTTTCACACCGATCGTTTACGATAATCTTTCCACAGGCCATGCGGCTGCAGTGCCTGAAGAGGTGCAGCTGGTGGAGGGTGATATCCATGATGTTGCTTTTTTGAAGCATATCATGGCCCAGTTTGAGATCGACGCGGTCATTCATTTTGCTGCCAGCAGTCTGGTCGGCGAATCGATGGAAAATCCTTCCAAGTATTATTTTAATAATGTGGAGGGGTCGCTGCATCTTTTAGAAGCAATGAAAGGCGCCGGCGTAGATTATATCGTTTTTTCGTCGACGGCGGCAGTATACGGAGAGCCTGAGAGCGTTCCTATTAAAGAGGACAGCTGTCTGAACCCGACTAATGTTTACGGCCGCACGAAGCTGATGATCGAAAAAATGCTGGCTGATTATGATATGGCTTATGAGATGCGTTATGTGGCGCTGCGTTATTTTAACGCCGCAGGAGCTTCGCCGAGCCGCGATATCGGCGAAGACCATGATCCTGAATCGCATTTGATCCCGCTGGTTTTAAAAACTGCGCAGGGCGTACGCAGGCAGGTTGCCATCTATGGTACTGATTATGCTACTGCAGACGGTACCTGTGTGCGTGATTATGTTCATGTCTGCGACCTGGCAACGGCACATGTTCTGGCACTCAAGCATCTGCTGGCTGGAGGAGCGAGCCGCGTGTATAATCTGGGCAGTGAAAATGGTTTCAGCGTGCGCGAGATCATCGATGCTGCTAAAAAGATTACGGGGATAGACTTTACTGTGGTGGAAGAAAGCCGCCGCAGCGGCGATCCGGCTGTGCTGATCGCTTCTTCGGAGAAGATCAGGGACGAGCTGGGCTGGGTGCCTAAGTGCAGTACTGTCAATGAAGTTATCAGTACGGCCTGGAAATGGCATAAGGGACACCCGCAGGGCTATGAAGGCTGAAAATGTAAGACCGGTTTGCCTGGGCAGCCGGTCTTTTTGCTTTCAAGCCGTTTTTTTGTTAAAATAAGAGTTCAGGAAGAAGAAAACAGAGGACGAAAAAATGCAGCTTGTTGTAGATAAAATTGCCAGGAGTTTTGGCATTAATGAAATATTTAAGGATATCAGCTTTATGATCGATAAAGGTGAAAAAATTGGGCTGGTAGGCGTAAATGGCAGCGGCAAAACAACGCTGCTGCGCTGTCTTTTGGCTCCGGAAACGGTTGACGGTGGTGTGGTGCGTTTTGAACCCGGCTTGAAGATCGGTTATGTGGAGCAGGGGTTTCAGAATATCGGCACCGGCAGTTTGTGGCAGTTTATGCTGCGCTCCTGCCCGGAGATAGTTACGATGCGTGAAGAACTGGCGGCTTTGGAAGCACGTTCTGCCCAGTTGGAACCGGGTGCGGAGCTGGACGGGGTTTTAGAGGAATACGCCCGTGTGACCAAACGTTACGAACATGTCGACGGATATAATTATGAAGCGTTTATTAAAAGAGTCTTGATTGGCCTGGGTTTTGAAGAAGCGGTCTGGGATAAGACGGCGGAGCACTTTTCCGGCGGACAGAAAACCAGGATGATGCTGGCGGCGGCCCTGGTGCGGCAGCCTGATTTTCTGATTTTGGATGAGCCTACAAATCATCTGGATATTGCTATGACTGAGTGGCTGGAGAAGTATCTGCAGGAATTTAAGGGCGGGCTATTGGTAGTCAGTCATGACCGTGCGTTTCTTGATAATATCGCTACACGGATACTGGAAATGGAAGGCGGGCATCTGACTTCCTTCAAAGGCAATTACAGCAAATATCTGGTGCAGAAAGAGCTCCAGACTGCAACACTGGAAGCTGCTTATGCTTCGCAGCAGGATTATATCGCACGGACGGAAGCCTATATCCGTCGTTTTAAAGCGGGCATCAAAAGTAAGATGGCGCGTGGACGCCAATCTCAGCTGGATCGTCTGGAGCGGATGGACGCGCCTGTGCAGCATGAGGAATTTGCCCTGCGCCTGCCGCCTGCGCCGGAGTCTGCTGAACGGGTGCTGATTTTGGATAACCTTTCTGTTGGTTATGGCGATAATGTACTGCTGCATGATATAGATTTGGTGCTGCGTAAGGGTGAAAAGGTTGGCTTGCTGGGCCCTAACGGCACCGGTAAAACGACATTGCTGAAAACTGTTTTAGGCGAGCTGCCGCCGCTGAAGGGAACAGCGCAGATCGGCAATCGTGTGAAGGTGGGGTATTTTTCGCAGAGCTATGAAAGGCTTGCTCCCAAACAGACGCTGCTGGATAATTTTTTGGTGGAATATGGCTTTACTGAGGAACGTACGCGTTCACTGCTTGGCGGGATGCTGTTTCACGGCGACGACGTTTTTAAAGAGATCGGCACTTTGTCAGGCGGCCAGAAGGCACGTCTGGTATTGCTGAAGCTGGTGCTGGACGGGGCAAACTGCCTGGTGCTGGACGAGCCGACCAACCATCTTGATATTATGGCGCGGGAGACTGTGGAAGCTGCTTTGACTGCTTTTGACGGAACGGTGCTGGTGGTCAGCCATGACCGTTATTTTATCAACGAGATCGCTGACAGGATCTGGGAACTGGAAGATCACCGGGTCTGTGATTATAAAGGCAATTATGATTTTTATTTAGAAGAAAAGGCTAAAAGACGGCTGCTGCAGGCTGCCGTGCCGAGCAGCGCCCCTGTGCAGAGGAAGGCTGCGCCTGAGCCGATAAGCAGTACTGTAAAAAGTTCCGGCAGGCATAAGCGTGCCTACAGCCCGCAGGAAGCAGAAAAGCTGCTGGCAAAAGTTGAATTGAGTATTCGTGAACAGGAGGCTTTGCTGGGGGTGTTGGAAGGACGAATGGCCGATCCTGCCAGCCATACAGACCCGGAAGCCAGCGCTGCTTTGGCGGCGGAGCATGCTGCCCTGCAAGCGGAAATCGAGAAGCTGATGCTGCGCTGGGAAGAACTGATGACAGCGGCAGAAGCGTTACAGGAGTAAGCAGAAGATGTTAAATGCAATGACGGACGAAGAATATATGCAGTTGGCGCTGCAGGAAGCCCGGGCGGCTGCCGTGATCGGCGAGATACCGATCGGCGCCGTACTTGTGGTTGAAGGTGAAGTTGTAGCGAGGGCGCATAATATGCGCGAAACCTGGAACGATGCGACGGCGCACGCCGAGGTCATCGTGATCAGGGAGGCGTGTAAAAAGCTGGGCCGCTGGCGTTTAGAGGGGGCCGTGCTTTATGTTACAGTCGAGCCCTGTCCGATGTGTTCGGGTGCTATCGTCAACAGTCGTATCGACAAGGTTGTTTACGGCTGTCCTGATGCTAAAGCCGGAGGGGCAGAGTCGATCTTTAATATCATCAGTAATCCCAATCTTAATCATACGGCACAGGTCGTCAGCGGCGTCTGTGAAGCCGAATGTGTACAGGTAATGAAGGATTTTTTTAGACGCAGACGTGCGGAAAACAGGCTGGCAAAGGCTGGAATAGCTGCTGACAGTGCGGAAAATTAAGAAAAACTCTTTGCAAAATACGGATTTATGATATAATAAATAAGGCTGGTTTACGCGGAGAGGTGTCCGAGTGGTCGAAGGTGTTTGACTCGAAATCAAATGTACGGCAACGTACCGTGGGTTCGAATCCCACCCTCTCCGCCAGATGATTATGCGGTTCTTCATTTATTTGAAGGACCGTTTATTTTTTTGAAGCGGCAGACATCAGCAAG
>OHJY01000495.1_pt1 | contig 15242 bp, 8 predicted proteins | sample 1568681 | NCBI WGS metagenome assembly OHJY01 (sample SAMEA3879540, study PRJEB24766) | human gut metagenome | biome: human-associated habitat; feature: feces | place: USA | collected 1985/1987
TTCATGCTCCTTCCGCGTGCAGCTTTTTGGTGCTTCGCCTAAGCCCTTGTTTGCTTCCCTAACTTTCCGTGAAGCACCGAAAAAGGGCGGCATACCCGCAGGTACACCGCCCCTTGAAGCCTTGGATTACACCTTCTGGAAGGTGAACACCACTTCGCCGCCCGCTTCGGGAGCAATTTCTTCCACCGTCGTGTCGAACTCGTAGCCTTCCGGCACAATCAGCACATGCAGCACATAGGGGTATGCAGGCATGGTGAATTCCAGCACGCCATTCTCATCCACAGGCATGGGCGTGCACGTTTCATCCGTGCAGACGTTAATCATCGTGCCGGTCACGGGGTTGCCGTCCTGATCGACGCACTTAATCGTGTAGCTTGCCATCCCCTCCATCGGCATCTGCGGCGCTTCCGCCACTTCATCCGTGGAAGGCAGAGTGCCATCGGCGTACTTCCAGCCGGGGACATTGATGCCATACTGCTGCAGCATGGCGACAAACGCGTTGGCGTTGGGTTCATCAGCGATTGCAATGGCGGATGCTTCCACGTTTTCCGCGCCAGCCTTCACCACAAAATAGGTGGTATACGGGAAGCCGCTTGCCTGATTGGTGTCAATCGGCTGATTCGGGATGACGTAGCCGTCCTCCGTCATGTAGTCCGTCAGCGCATAGTTTTCGGGAGCCGCTTCGCAGCCAAAGGCGTACATTTCCGGGTCGAGCCCCTTCGCCAGCGTCACCTTCACCGTCGCGCTTTCCGTGTTGTCAATCACATAATAGTTGGTCATGCCAAAGGTGGACATCAGCGCAAATTGCGGGTCGGTGAAGAAAACCTGCTTCACGTTGTCCCCCACAAAGGAGAGGGTCGTCATCTTCGTGCCTTCCGGATAGACCGGGTTGTTCGCCAGCACAGCGGCGGCTTCTTCTCCGTCCACCACGCGCGCGTTGTCCAGCCAGATCATGTCCTCATTCGCGGCCTGAAAGGAATCCTTGATGTAAGACAGGGCAATTTCGTAAGTACCGTCTGCCGGAAATTCATAGCCGTAGGTCGCCCATTCCTTTACGCCGCCGAACGCCTTCGCCGTCTGTCCGTTGACAGACAGGCAGAACAGGTCGCAGCCGGCTTCGGTGGACGTCTTGTAGTCGAACGCGAACACATCGCCCGCCTTCGCTTCCACCGTAGTCAGCACGGAAGCGGAAGAAGTATCCTTGCCCGTGTTCGTGCTGACCAGAACCGTGCGGTCATCCTTTTCCGCAACCGCCATCGGCCAAGTGTATTCATCCGTAGAATTGGTAAAGGACAGCGGCGCCGCCGTGCCTTCCACATTCAGCGCGCGGTTCAGTTCCGCTTCATCCGTCGGCGGAATCGAGGGCTTTTCGCCCGGCAGGAACGCCAGCACATTCGTCTGCGTGTACTCATCGCCGAGGAAGAGACCGAACAGGCGGACAAACGCGTCCGTAGAGGTCTGAGAACCCGTTGCGATGAAAGCCACATTGCCGAAGCGGTCAACCACAATCGAGGTCGGGACGCCATTGAGCCCGAAACCCGCAAAGAGGTTGAACGTTTCATGCCCGACCGGGAACGTCAAGCCATGCGACGCCACATATTCCGTCAGCTTCGCATCGTCATCGTTTTCATCGATGCTCAGCGCAAAGACTTCCAGCTTGTCCTTGTACTGCTCATAGGCTTCCTCCAGGAAGGGGAACTCCGATTCACACGGGCCGCACCACGTTGCCCAGAGGTTAATCAGCACCATTTCCTTCTCCTTCAAGGTTTCGGAGAGGGTATGGGACACGCCGTTAATGTCCGTAAAGGTAAAATCGGGCATGGGCGCGCCAAGCGCGTACACCAAGGCAGTTTCTTCCGCCAGTGCAGCGCAGCCGAGGCACATCGCCAGTGCCAGAACCAGTGCCAGCATCTTCTTCATGAGGATTGCTCCTTTCACGTTCTGCGGCTTCCACCGCAGTCTTACAAAAATTATAAGGGGAAAAATGCATGATGTCAACCGAAAAAACTTCATAAATACAATTGGCGTGCGCAGCGCCCCTTTTTCGGCCCCACCAGCAGCGAAGAAGCGTAAAATTGTTTGGTATTTCCATAACCAAAAAGCCCTGCCGCATTCACGACAGAGCCTTTTTGTGCCTTGATTACGCCTTGCCAGCGCAGCCCAGCACATCCACAATCTTGTGGGCGACCATCGCCTTCACCGCAGCGCGGGCAGGCTTCAGGTACTGACGGGGGTCAAAGTGATCCGGATGCTCCGCGAAGTACTTGCGGATGCTCGCGGTCATCGCCAGACGAATGTCGGAGTCGATGTTGATCTTGCAGACCGCCATCTTCGCCGCCTTCGCCAGCTGCTCTTCCGGAATGCCAATTGCGTCGGGCATATTGCCGCCGAACTGGTTGATTTCCTTCACGAACTCCTGCGGGACAGAAGAAGCGCCGTGCAGGACGATCGGGAAGCCGGGCAGACGCTTGGAGCATTCTTCCAGCACCTCGAAGTGCAGCTGGGGCTTCTGACCGGGCTTGAACTTGTACGCGCCGTGGGACGTGCCGATGGCAATCGCCAGCGAGTCGCAGCCCGTGCGGGTCACAAACTCTTCGACTTCTTCCGGATGGGTGTACATTTCCTGACCATGCTCCACCTTCACGTCGTCTTCGACGCCGGCGAGCGTGCCGAGTTCCGCCTCGACAACCACGCCGTGGTCATGGGCATACTCGACGACCTTGCGGGTCAGGGCGATATTATCCTCAAAGGACTTGGAGGAAGCGTCAATCATGACGGACGTGAAGCCGCCGTCGATGCAGCTCTTGCACAGCTCAAAGCTGTCGCCGTGGTCAAGGTGCAGCGCAATCGGGATATCGGGGTTCTCGATAACCGCCGCTTCCACCAGCTTCACCAGATAGGTGTGATTGGCATACGCGCGCGCGCCCTTGGACACCTGCAGGATGACGGGAGCCTTCAGCTCACCCGCCGCCTCGGTGATGCCCTGAATGATTTCCATGTTGTTGACGTTGAAAGCGCCGACCGCATAGCCGCCGTCATACGCCTTCTTGAACATTTCCTTCGTCGTAACAAGCGCCATTGGATTTTCCCTCCTGATGCAATTATGTAGGGGTTTTCCACCGAATCTATTATAGCACATTCTGCCGAAATAGAAAAGGGGGTTTTTTCACAAGTTGTATTTTCTTTCACAAAGTTTTTGGCGTAGGACGACCTCATCCGACTTCGCTTCGCTCAGCCACCTTCCCCAAAGGGGAAGGTTTGGGGACGTGCACCCTTCTCCGCCTTCCCCTCTGGGGAAGGTGTCGCCGCAGCGACGGATGAGGTCACATAAACACGCGGGCGCTGTATGCCGAAGCGCACAACTCAATCGCGCGAAAGGGTCAAGGGAGGGGACTTCGTCCCGTTTCATTCGCCCTTGGGTTTCCCCCAATTAACACGCGGAAGCAGCCTGAAAGAGAAGTCTACTCAATCGCGCAAAAGGGAGTCCAGAGGGTCGAAGACCCTTTGGTGGAGTCCAGAGGCAAAGCCTCTGGTCATTGCCCCTCTTCCGTCCGCTCCACCGTGCCGACATAGATGATTTCGCTCTTCGCCTTGTAGGTGTCGGTGTACATCAGCTTGCGCTCGGTTTCCGTGCCGCCCACATACTTCACCAGGTAGCTTTCCACCACACAGCCGTCGGTTGCCTTGCGGTAGGTGTACTCTTGGTCAACATAGGTGGCGTAGGTGTGGTTCGTGTCCTTGCGGTATTCCGGCTCGGTCGGGGCGGGCAGGGTCTGCACCGTCACCGTCTCCAGCTCGTACTTCACGCCCTTGCCGAGGCTCTCGCCGTAAATCGACACCACGCACACCTTGTGCGACTTGTCGTAGCGGCTATCCTTCATCACCGTCGCAACGATGAAAATCGTGCTGTTCGTGTCGTTGCGGAACTTGAAGTCAATGCGGTTGTCGGATACCGTCGCGTCCTTGCCGTAGTCGGTGTAGCCCACCGCGTCGGAGTGCGGCTCGCGCTTGAGAATCGTCATGTTCGCCTTCGCCGCCGCGAGGTACATCGTCGTGCTCGCCTGACACACGCCGCCGCCGTAGCCCATGCGCTGATCGCCATACGCGTACTCAATCGCTTCATAGAAGCCGTTTGCCTTCGTGCGCTTGCCCACAACCGTATTGAAGGAGAACGTTTCGCCCGCTGCAAGCATCTTGCCGTTGATGCGCTCGAACGCCACCTGAATGTTCAGGTTGCGGTTCTCCGTGCTGGTGGTCGAAATCGGGGTGTACGCCGTCGCGCGCAGCTGAATCTGCGGCTCCAGCATGGCTTTGGTCGTGGTCGGCTGAAGCTCGCGCGTCGTCAGCTCCACCTCGCCGCTGACCAGGGACGACATCATCTGGTACACCTGATTTTTCGCCTCGGTCGTGTCCATATAGCGCCCGACCGTTTCCGGCTGAATCGTCAGCGGATTGCTGAAATTGTTGGAATCGAAGATAATATGCGCATCCACCGGCTGGATGTACGCCTGCTGCGCGATGCTGAGCAGGATGTTGTCAATCACCACATTGTCGCCGCTGGGCGTGGCGGAATAGCCCTCGTAGGGATTTTCCGCCAGCGCGTCCATCGTGGCTTTGCGCGCGTCAATGCCGCCTTCTGTGTGCCCCGGCTGCCACGCCGCGTCGAGGGCTTCCTGCACATCGACGGTCATGTTCAGGTCGGCGCTCGTGATTTCCCTCACCAGCTGACCGGCGTACATCAGGCGCACCTTCCACGCGTCGCGCTGCTGATTCGCGTGCGCCGTGACCGCCTCTTCCGCCTCCGCACGGGTCATGCCGCCGAGGTGGATGCCGTCCACATACACGTTCGGGACGTACTTGTCGTCATATGCCGTCACCGACGCGACCAGCGCTTCCCGCTCGTTCTGCTCCTGGATGGCATTGCTGATGGCGCCGCCCGCCGCGACCAGCCCGCAAATTACCGCCACCGCGCACGCGCAGAACAGGATGCGCTTGAGCAGCTTTTGCCCCGACGGCTTGCGGCGGACAGGCTCGTTCTTCGGCTCGCGATGCTCCGGATTGAAGCCCCCCAGCCCCGTCGGCGGATGATTGCCGCCGCCATTGCCGCCGTTTCCGCCATTGCCGTTCGCCGGATACTGCGGAAAATTCGTCGGATACATCGGCTGCTGCCATCCGCCATAGTTCTGCTGCGGATACGGCGGATTCTGCGGGCGCTGCGGATTCATCGGCTGATTGGGCATCATCTGCCCGCCGCGAATCGGCTGATTGCGCCCGGTGTTCATGCTTGTCGGGTTCTGTCCCCACGGGAACTGCTCCAATTGGTGCGCCGCATCGAGCGGCTGCACGCCGTTGTTCCAGCCCTGCTGCGGCTGCATGGGCGTCCCCTGCACGCCGCGGAAGCCGCGCATTTGCCCGCTTTGCACATATTGGCTCCCCTGCCCCAGCTGATTCATCCCCTGCGGGCGCATCGGCTGGGCCGCACCCATCGGCTGAGCCGCACCCATCGGCTGCATGGGCGGATTGGCGCTCTGCTGCGCCGGGGGCGGCTGCGGATTCCGGCGCGGCGGATTTGTCGGCTGCATGGGCGCGTCTTCCGTGCGGATAAGGGGGATGCTGTTGTCCAGCGTCTGCTGCCCGGCATACTGCGCCGCGTTCAGCTGCGTGCGGCGGCGGCGCGGCTGCCTGTTGTCGTTGAATTCGGACATGGTTTCAGCACCCCTTTCTGATGGCAATTCGGTATTTCTTCATCTTATATCACATGATTTCAGCAGCTTCCACTGTCTGCAGCAATTTCTCCACATCATCGGCCGCCCTCGCCCACATCGGCGCGGTGCAGCCGACCATGCCGTGGCGGTCGCCATCGCCATGGAAGTCACTGCCGCCGGTGACCAGAAAGCCCATACGCCGCGCGGTCAAATCCAGCAGGGGCGTGGCGCGTCCGGCGGATGGGTGGTAAACCTCAACGCCCCGCAAGCCCTGCTCCTGCCAAACGCCGAGCAGGTGGCGCAGCAGCGCGCCGGTCTTCTCCAGCTCCATCGGGTGCGCCAGAACGGGCACGAAGCTGCTTTCCCGCATCAGCGGCAGCGCCTCCGCCATGCTCAAGCGCTCCCCCGCCACATACGCCGGTGCGCCATCCGCCAGAAAGCGATCAAACGCCTCGCGCGTGTCGGCGACATAGCCGTGGCTGACCATCGCGCGGGCGATATGCGGCCGACCGACGCTGCCTTTGGCTTCGCGGGCGATTTCGTCGTAATCCAGCGGATAGCCCAGCGCGTTCAGCTTCTCCACCATCTGCCGCGCGCGTCCGAGCCGCATTTGGGACAGCGCCCGAACCTTGCGGTGCAGGGGCGTATCCGTCCCGCGCCCGTAGCCGAGCAGGTGCAGGCCGGGCATATCGCGCAGGGACAATTCGACACCTTGCAGAATCGGCATCGGCGCGGGTTTTCCCAGCAGCTGCGCCGCGCCGTCAAACGTGTCATGGTCGGTCACGGCAAGGAGCGTCACGCGGTGCTTGTCCGCCAGCGCCACCAGCTCCGCGGGCGTAAGCAGCCCGTCGGAGGAAGTGGTGTGGGTGTGCAAATCAGGCCTCATGGGGGGCATCCGGGTGATTTTCGGGCGCATCCGCCGTCTTTTCGGGCGTTTCGGCGCTCTTTTCAGGCGTTTCGGCGGACTTTTCGGAATTTTCTTTCTTCTTTTCGTCCGCCATATCCTGCATCATCACATCGCCCGTGGTGCGGGTGTCGGCATCCTGAATATCCGGCAGCACGCCCGTTTCCATCAGGGTGACGAACTCGCGGCGGCTGATGGTGTCGTACTTGAGCAGCGCGTCCACCAGCTTCTCCATGCGGTCGCGGTTGGCGCTCAGGGCATCCACCGCCTTCTGGTAGCATTCCTCCAGCAGGCGCTTGACTTCCGCGTCGATGCGCGCCGCCATTTCTTCGCTGTACCCGCGGCTCTGCCCAAACTCCATGCCGACGAACACTTCCTGATCGCCGTCAAGATAGACCGGGCCCAGCTTTTCGCTCATGCCGAACTGCGTCACCATGCGGCGGCAGACCTCCGTCGCCTTTTTCAGGTCGCTCGTTGCGCCGGTGGTGAACTCGCCCAGATAAAGCTGCTCCGCGGCATGACCGCCCAGCCCCATCGCCACGAAGTCCATCAGCTGGCTGTAAGTCTGCAAATCGTCCTCTTCCGTCGGCAGGGACAGCGTGTAGCCGCCCGCCTGCCCGCGCGGGACGATGGTAATCAGGTGCACCTCGTCGCAGTTGGGCAGGACGTGCCCGACGATGGCGTGACCCGCCTCGTGGATGGCGACCATGCGCTTGTCGCGCTGCGTCACCTTGTGGCTGCGCTTCTCCGGGCCCATCTGCACGCGGGAGATTGCCTCCACCAGCGTCTGCTGATTGATGGCTTTCAAGCGCCCGCGCGCCGCCAGAATCGCGGCTTCATTCATGATGTTTTCCAGCTCCGCGCCGGTAGAGAAGGGCACGCGCTTGGCGATATTCTCCAAATCCACATCATCCGCAAGGGGCTTGCCCTTGGCGTGCACCTTCAGGATGGCAACACGCCCCGCCATATCGGGGTAATTGACGAGAATCGTGCGGTCAAAGCGGCCGGGACGCAGCAGCGCGGGGTCAAGAATGTCGCGGCGGTTCGTCGCCGCCATGACAATAACGCCCTCATTGATTGCGAAGCCGTCCATCTCGACCAGCAGCTGGTTCAGCGTCTGCTCGCGTTCGTCGTGTCCGCCGCCCAGACCCGCGCCGCGGTGGCGACCCACGGCGTCAATCTCATCAATAAAGATGATGGACGGGGCAGCGCGCTTGGCTTGGTCGAACAGGTCACGGACGCGGCTCGCGCCCACGCCCACGAACATCTCCACAAAGTCCGAGCCGGAAATGGAGAAGAACGGCACGCCCGCCTCGCCCGCAACCGCCTTTGCCAGCAGGGTTTTGCCCGTGCCGGGCGGGCCGATGAGCAGCACACCCTTGGGGATGCGTGCGCCCATGTCAATGTACGCCTTGGGGTTGCGCAGGAAGTCCACCATTTCCTTGAGTTCTTCCTTCTCTTCCTCCGCGCCCGCGACATCAGCGAACGTCACCTTGTTCTTGTTCGGGTCATGGATGCGCGCCCGGCTGCGGCCGAAGTTCATCACCTTGCCGTTGCCGCCGGTCTGCGCGCGCATAATCAGCCAGAACATCACGCCGCAGAGCACCAGCGAAATCGCCAGCGGAATCAAATCATACCACCACGGGGTGGTCAGCGGCTGACGGTAGATGATGGTGAACGTCAAATCCTTGACGGACACCTCGTCCAGCGGCTTATTAAGCTTCGCCGCCTGCATTTGCCGCGCGGTGACGATGAAATCAGCGCCGATGGTGGTTTCAAAATCGTAGTTCTTGTCAGGGAAATCCGCGTCGGCGACCGTTGTTGTTGTCGTCACGCCCACCAGCGACGTGCCGCGGATGGCGACGGAGCGAACCTGCCCCTCCTCAATCATCGTCAGCAGCTGGGGATAGGTGATGCGGCGGTCACGGATATTGCTGCCAAAGCCGTTGGTGAACAGCATCGAAATGGTGAGCACCATCAGCAGCAGAACCGCGACGTAGCCGAACATCCCGCGAGACTTCTTCAATGCGAGCATCCTCCTTCCGTTCCAGCGCCATCCGCCTGTTGCGGCGTATACCCATATAGACGAATGACGTGTGCGGAAAAATCCATCTTTACAAAAATTTTATCTTTTTTCGGGGAAAAATCGGCTGATTTATTCGTGCGCCGCGCCGTACACGCGGCTGTCCAGCACGCCGATGTCCGGCAGATTGCGGTACTTCTCGGCGAAATCCAGCCCGTAGCCGACGACGAACTCATCCGGAATCTTGAAGCAGTGGTAATCCACCGTCAGGTTGTGTTCGGGATTGCGGCGGTCGGGCTTGTCCAGCAGCGTCGCAATGCGGATGGAGGACGCGCCGCGGCCCATCAAATACTTGCCGAGGTAGAACAGCGTGTTGCCGCTGTCCACAATGTCCTCCACAATCAGCACGTCGCGCCCCTTAATGGACACGGACAGGTCTTTCTCCAGATTGACCACGCCGGAGGACTTGGTGGAGTTGCGATAGCTCGAAAGCGCCATGAAATCCAGCGTCACGGGCAAATCGACCTCGCGGATGAGGTCGGAGAAGAAGACGCTCGCGCCCTTCAAAATGCAGACCATCACCAGATCGCGACCCTGATAGTCGTGGGTGATTTCCCGTCCCAGCTGGGCAACGGCTTTCTGGATGTCCTCACGCTTGACGAGAATCTTCGTCATGTCTTGATACAGCTTGGCATTGGTGTCCATCGTGTTGTCCTCCTAAATATATGTAGGTTTCTATGTTGACTTAGTTGGCGTTGTCCTTTTTTTCGCGCAGGGGTGCGCCGCAGCGTTTGCACTGTTCGAGCTTGTCGTAGGGGTCATCCTCAATCTGCGACCACTTGATGACGCCGGACAGCGGGCGGTATTTCGGATTGAGCGATTCGCAATTCGGGTCAATGTGGTAGTACGTTCCGCCTTCGGGATTGTAGTAAATCAGCAAGTCCGGATGGCTGGTGTTCAGCACGGGCTGGGTGGCAAGGGCGTTGGTCGGGGTGGCGGTGCTTTCCTGCTCGTTGCTTTGCAGCGTCGCGGGGTCAACGTACCACACGCCGTCCTCCTTGACCATGCGCACCTTCCACAGGTAGACGCTTTCGCCCAGGGTGTTGTTCTTGTTGATGACGGCGCGCACCGTCACCATGCGGGCGATGTCGTTCGATGTGCCCGTGATGGCCGTGAAATCCCAGCTGACGGGCGTGCGGTTGGTCAGCACCTCGCCGAAGAGCTTCTGCGTCACCGCGTCCGTGCCGCCCTTGATGCTGCTGCGCCACGACGGGGCCGTCAGGTTGACCATTTGGCTGATGGCGTTGTTCTTCCACAGCGTGAAGAAGGAATGCAGCTGCGCGTAGCACTCCTCGGAGTCATCCACAGGCGTCGCGGTGGGCGTGGGCGCGGGATTGGGCGTGTCCGTTGCGGTCAGGTTGACATCGAGGTTATTGCCCGATGTACTCCCCTGCTGCATCTGGTTGGGCTGATTCGGCTGCGCGGGGTTCTGATTATCCGACGCGTTCGTCGCCAGTGCGCTGACGAGGCAGACGACCGCCGCCGACGCCAGCAAAAGCGACAGCACCAGCCGCGCGTTGGGCGTGACCAGCTCGCGGATCCACATCGCGGCGATGCTCGCCACCGCGCCGACGAGGACGACCCACTTCACCGCCGTCCACGCAAAGACCATGCTCAAGATGAAAAGAATCGGCAGCACGCCGAACATCAATACTTTTGCAATCGTATCCCACGGAATTTCCCTGCGCGCCACCGGCTGCACCCGGAAGCCGCTGCGCCCCGACGTGGGGTACACGCGCTGACCGTCGGGGGTGTACTGCGCGTACTGCTGCTCCGGCGGCAAATCCGTTTCCTGCGGATTTTGCTGGCTGTACCCCTGCTGATTGTACGCCGGATTCGGCTGCTGGTATCCCTGCTGCTCGTAGGGCTGCTGATACCCGCCGGGCTGCACAAACCCCTGCTGGTCATACGGCTGCTGCTGATAAGGCTGCTGGGCATACGGCTGCTGATATCCCTGCTGCTCATAGCTCTGCCCATACGGCTGCTGATAACCTTGCTGACCGTATGGCTGCTGGTATCCCTGCTGACCATAGGGCTGCTGATAATCCGCATACCCCTGCTGACCATATTGCGGCTGCCCATAGCCGTTTTGCGGCGCGTAGCCCTGACCATAGGCATCATTGGGCGCGTAGCCGCCATTCGGGGCATAGCCCTGCGCCGGCGGATAATTGCCCTGCGAAAAACCGGGCTGCTGAGGATTCTGTCCGGCGTCCCCGGCGCCATCATAGGGTGGACGGCTGTTGCTCATCCGGCTTCCTTTCCTTTCTTCCGCGCGTTTGTGCGCGAAGTTCCCTGCCGCGCCTGCGGACGGAGGAATTGCACCCTCCCGCGCGCGGACTTTCACGCAAGCGCCTGAATCGCGCTTTACATGATAACGCATCTTACAGTATAGCACAAAAAAATGGCTTGTAAATAAGAAATCGGAAAAATTCACGGTTTGTTCGCCTGTAAGATGGAAAGATTTTTACTTCGGTGCGCGTTTCCGTCCTCCATTCCGCATTATTTTCGCTTTTCCGCTTGCAAAAGTCGTTCGGCTATGGTAAGATAGAGCGTGCCGACGAAAGTCAGCGAAATATTGGAAGCGATGACCGGGAAACAGTAGCGCGTGCAAGTCCCCTTCCTATTTCCAAATGAGAATGTGCCAAGATGCGAAGCGAATTTTTTCTGCTGGCTAACGGGAGTGAAACGCAGCGTAGCAGCGCTACGCTAAGTGGAACGAGCGGACGCCAGAAGGAAAAAGGCGCGAGCAGATGGCACAGGCGAATGCAGGAAATAGGATATCAGAGAGCCGCCGGGTGGTGCGAGGCGGCAGGGCGCACGGCGTGAACCTTCATCCCGTGAGTTTTTCGGCGTGGGCAGCCTTATCGCCTATCAAGCGGCGGCAGCGGGATTTTTTCCTTTGCCGCAAGACGAGTGGTACCGCGGATTCAGTCCGTCTCATCAAACGATGGGACGGGCTTTTTTCATCCAACTGTTAAGGAGGAACATCCGGAATGAACGAGAAGATCGAAGCCCTGAAAAGCAGCTTTGATTCCGAGCTGAAGAAGATCGCCAACATGGTGGATCTGGAAGCCCTGCGCGTGAATTACCTCGGCCGCAAGGGCAAAGTGACCGACGCGCTCAAGGGCATGGGCAGCTTGACCGACGAGCAGAAAAAGACCGTCGGGCGCGAGACGAACGAGCTGAAAACCGCCATCACCGTCGCCTTGGCGGAAAAGCTGGAGGCGCTCAAGGCGCAGGAATTGCAGCGCGAAATCAACGCCCTGCCCGAATTTGACATCTCCATGCCGCCGGACATGACCCGCGGGTCGTATCACCCGATTACGCTGGTGCAGCGCCAGTGCGAGCAGGTGTTCAAGTCGATGGGCTTCACGGTGGAGGATTACGCCGAGGTCGTGACGGACTACGAGTGCTTCGAGAGCCTGAACATTCCGAAGTTCCACCCCGCGCGCGACATGCAGGACACCTATTATCTGGACAACGGGCAATTGCTCAAGACGCAGACCTCCGCCGCCCAGAACGCCATCTACCGCCGCTACCGCGACGCGCTGGTGAACGACGGCGTGCCGATTAAGGCGATTTTCCCCGGCCGCTGCTTCCGCAACGAGGCGACCGACGCCTGCCATGAGAACACGTTCTTCCAGATGGAAGGCATCATGGTGGACAAGGATATTTCCATCGCGAACCTGATTTACTTCATGAAAACGATGCTGAGCGAGGTGTTCCGCAAGGACATCAAAGTCCGCCTGCGTCCGGGCTTCTTCCCGTTCGTTGAGCCGGGCTTTGAGCTGGATATTTCCTGCCTCATCTGCGGCGGCACGGGCTGCCCGTCGTGCAAGCATTCCGGCTGGCTGGAGCTGTGCCCCTGCGGCATGATTCACCCCGAAGTATTGAAGGCCGGCGGCATCGACCCGGAGCAGTACACCGGCTTCGCGTTCGGCTTGGGCATGACGCGCCTTGCCATGATGAAGTACGGCGTGAAGGACATTCGCGACCTGAACAGCGGCAGCCTGACGCGCCTGGCGCAGTTCACGGACGACGAGTAATGCGGAGGAAAGACGAACATGCTGATCTCAATGAACTGGATTTCCGACTTCGTTGACCTGACGGGTCTTGACAAAATGGCGCTGATTCGCCAGTTCTCCCTGTCCACGGCGGAAGTTGAGAATGAAATTTTCCACAAGGGCGCGGATTTGTCCGGCGTTGTCGCCGCGCAGATCGTCAGCGTAGAGAATCACCCCGAATCCCACAAGCTGCACCTGCTGAAGGTGGACGCGGGCGACGGGCAGCTGACCGACGTGGTCTGCGGCGCGCCGAACGTGCAGCTGGGCATGAAAACCGCGTTCGCCAAGGTGGGCGCGCAGCTGGGCGACATCACCATCAGCCCGCGCAAGCTCGCCGGGTACACGTCCTACGGCATGTGCTGCTCGGAGAAGGAAATCGGCATCAGCGACGACAATTCCGGCATCATGGTCATCCCGGAGGATGTTCCCTGCGGCACGGATTTGAAGGCGCTCTACCCCATTGACGATATTATCTTCGAGGTGGACAACAAGTCCCTGACGAACCGCCCCGACCTGTGGGGGCACTACGGCATGGCGCGCGAGTTTTCTACCCTGTCCGGCCGTCCGCTGAAAGCCCTGCCCGTGGCGGATTTGGCGGCGTACAACAATCTGCCCGCCATCGACATGAAGATTGAAGACCCGCTGTGCCAGCGCTACTCCTGCCTGCGGGTGGAGAACATCAACCGCCACGTCAGCCCGATGGCGATGCGTATCCGCCTGAACTACTGCGGTATGCGCGACATCAACTTCCTCGCCGACCTGACGAACTACCTGATGCTGGAAATGGGGCAGCCGATGCACGCCTTCGACAGCCGCAAGGTGGAGAAAATCCGCATCCGCCGCTTCCCGGAGAGCTTCACCTTCCAGACGCTGGACAAGGTGGAGCGCACCATCGACCCGAACACGCTGATGATCTGCAACGGCGACAAGCCGGTTGCCATCGCGGGCATCATGGGCGGTCTGGACAGCGAAATCGTCGATGACACGACGAGCCTGACGCTCGAATCCGCCACCTTCGACGCGGCGTCCGTCCGCAAGAGCAGCGTCCGCCTCGCCCACCGCACCGACGCCTCCGCCCGCTACGAAAAGAGCCTTGACCCGGAAATGACGACCGTCGCCATCGCCCGCTTCGTCAAGCTTTTGCAGGAATACGACCCGGAAATGCGCGTCACCTCCCGCCTGACCGACGAGTACGCCTTCCACTATCCGAAGGTGCAATTGTCCTTCGACAAGGCGTTTGTTGACCGCTATACCGGCATCAACATTTCCTCCGACGAAATCATGCACACGCTGACCGCGCTGGGCTTCGGCATGACGCGCAATGGCGATTCCTTCACCGCGGACGTCCCCTCCTGGCGCGCGACGAAGGACGTGACCATCAAGGCGGACATCATCGAGGAAATCACCCGCATTTACGGCTACGACAACTTCGACCTGCACACGGCGGAATCCCCGCTCTACCCGGTTCGCATGTCCACCGAAAAGACGGTGGAGGACAAATTGAAGGACATCCTCGTCAAGCGCTATTCGCTGCACGAGGTGCATTCCTACATCTGGCAGTACGCCGACGACTACAAGAAGCTCGGCATCGCCGTTGAGGACAACGTGAAGCTGCTCAACGCCTCCAACCCCAACATCGAGACGCTGCGCCGCTCCATGATTCCCACCCAGCTGTGCCAGGTGAAGGGCAACACGGGCTATGCGCCGTCGTTCGGCATCTTTGAAATCGGTCACGTCATCGACGGCGTGGACGAGAACAAGCTGGCGAAGGAACACAAGAAGCTGTGCGTGACGCTCTTCAGCAAGGTCGATAACGTGGAAACGCTGTATTTCCGCCTGCGCGACATGCTGTGCGTCGCCGTGAGCGACATCCTGCACAAGGATTTGGCCTTCCACGCAATGACCGCGACCCACTCCTATGAGCATCCGAAGAACCTGAACGCCATCGTGCTGGACGGCGTTGACCTCGGCGAAATCGGCGTGGCGCACCCGGTTGTCGGCAAGAACATCGACAAGAAGGCGGCGATTGTGTTTGCCGAAATCGACACGGAAGCGCTTGCGTCCATCGCGCCCGCGCCCATCGTCTACCGCGAGCCGTCCCGCTTCCCCGGCATGGAGCAGGATTTGACCTTCGTGGTCAATCGCTGCCAGCCGATTCTGGACGCGGTGAAGGCGGAGAACTCCCCGCTGGTGCAGAAAGTGACCGTGCTGGGCACATACAGCGACATCACCGGCAAAACCATCACGATTCGCCTCTCCTTCTCGCACCCGGAACGCACGCTCACCCGCGACGAAGTGCAGGCGGTTGTTGACGGCGTAGTTGCGCGGCTGAAGGGGCAAGGGATTGAACTGAAGAAGTAACTTCCTCTATATATACATCTTTCTTCCTCCGAAACGCGGCTGTGTTTCGGAGGTTTTTTCGATTCTTCACGGAATCTTGGGGGAAAAGCAGCTTGGGGGCGCGTCTGCGGACGCGCAAAGTTACT
>OHJY01000514.1_pt1 | contig 14983 bp, 14 predicted proteins | sample 1568681 | NCBI WGS metagenome assembly OHJY01 (sample SAMEA3879540, study PRJEB24766) | human gut metagenome | biome: human-associated habitat; feature: feces | place: USA | collected 1985/1987
TCGCAGGCTTCGATTGAAAAAGGAGTATCATATTGAACTTTTGGATAATCAATAATTTTAGCCGAAGTTGTCCCTAATGCCCGCAGAGCCGCCCACGCGGCAGGATGGCGTTCCTCGATTTCTTGATAGTAATCATATCCCGAACAGTTCTTCGCCTGTAAGCACATGGAGGAAAAATCCAGGGGATTGAAAAAGCGGATCGCTCCGCTGGTAATTTCCTTCACATCCTGACTAGAGAGGCTGTCCTGCATTCCCGCACAAGCATAATTGTCGCTCTGGATTGTTTCGATCGGGCTATTTCGGAGTGTTACAACTATAAAACATTTCACATCAGCTTTTCCGGCAGGCTCATAAAAAGGGCCTTCTTCTGAGCCTAACAGCAATAATGTTCTCCGAAAGGCAAGATCATCCCAATGTCGCAAAAATGATGTCATTTGCAGCTCAACTGTATCTATAATCTGTCTCGCATATGCTGCCGGAACATGAAAATGGTCCAATGTCGGCGCCAGAACATCCTGAAGATATTGTGTTACTTTCGCAACCATAGCTATCACATCCTTTTATGGGATGCCTTCATTATCCGTCAAGACTCATCAAATTTCAACGGTTTTTCTCTTTGTTGTATAGATATGGTTTTCCGGATAAAGTTTTCTTTTCAGCAGGCAATGGGTGCTGTCTGCTGCCTATCTTCATTTGTTGAATATGTTCCTTCAAAAAGCACGCATATATCGGAGGAATAAACCTCATTTGACTCTCTGGGAAGTAGTCTCGCGTTACTGCGATAACAATGTTCGATCTGCTATTTTGCAATCGACGCAAAAATCGCAAAAGTACATCATCGGGATGTTCATAATCCAATTGCCCAACGTGGAAAAAGACTTGCTCCAGTTCAAAACCATACGCATTCGCGTATTGAGATAATTGTGTGTATTGCCTGCCCAATTCTCGTTCGACTGCTGCATTGGGTTCCTGTTCATCTGTGTGGCAAAATAGTACTGCTGCTTTCATTTCACTTCACCTTCTCTCAAATCATTATCATGCCATATACGGCGAGCGAATATGCGCGATATTGGACTGTTGCATTTTTTCAGAAAGTCGCATTTCTAAAAATCAAATATGCAGCTCATCCAGTATCTCTTGAAAATCAGTTAGAAACTCTCCCACAAACTTATGCTTATTGTAGCACGGAGCTGTAATTGGATCAAAAAATGAACATAAGGGAAATGGCAAAACCGGACGGCGGCTGGCAGCCGCCCACGGGAGTCTCACCCCGGCCCATGCTGATGGGTGCGCCGCGCAATGCTTTGAGGGCGTTCAACGCGGGAGTATCGTTAGCTGAACGGAGGTCATGGCCATCTGCGGTGCCACGCGCAGGTTGCAAACTGGCTGAATCGCTCGCCCAAAGTTTCCTTTTCGTGCGGATCATGGCGCGCCATTTGCTGGGCTTTGCTCCGTCCAGGTTCGTTATCCGGTTGCCTATGAAATTTTCAAGGTACAGCAGATCCGCGCTTTCAGGCGCGTGTGATATTTGGCTGTGGATCAGCCGGGAAAGGCTCCTATCAGGCGATAAGAACCTTTCCTCGCGGATGCACGAATAGCTCGGTGCAGAAGCGTGGAAAGGGGGACACGCTCCTGCACGGGCTGCTATGGGTTTTTAGGCTGTTTTGTTTACCTTGAAGTCAAGAATCTTGGTAATCAGCTTGGTTCGCATCCTGCATACCTTTTCTTCATCGAGGCAAAGGTGCGGAACACCATTTTCGTCATACAGGGTTCTGGTTGCCAGAGCCGCAATATAACGTTCATAGTGCTTCAGCACAGCATTGATCGCGTCCACATTGCCGGACGCTGCCGCTTCGATGGTCGAGTAAGGCAGCAGAGATGCAGCGGCATTACTCAGATTGCGCGCCATCTTCCGTAACCTCCATTTCTTTTTTCAATTCCTTGAGGGACTGAGCGCGCTTGTATTGCACGGTGCGGCGTACCATGTCCAGCTTGTCCGCGATTTCCTGATCGGTCATATCAAGGAAATACGCAAGCAGAACAATGTCACGCTTATCATCCGGCAGCACCGTCAGGGCATTGGCGAGACCTTCGTTTTCGATTGTCACATCATAGCCCTGCACATGAAAATGCATCTGCTCGGACGGATACTTGTCCAGCACATACATTTGGCGCTCCTGCTCCTCTGACAGCTCCGAAAGGGATACCTCATGGTCGAAACGCCACGCGATATGACGCTCATAATCGCGGGCTTCTTCACGCAGAACCTTCCTGCAAAAGCTGTCGAACTGATGTCTAACGGTTTTCTTTTGGGATGGTGTCAGCTCCAAGAGTTGTTCACCTCCTCTCATGCACCGAGAGGCCGGCTTTCTTCCCCTTTCGCTTCTATCCCGAATGGAAGGTGCGGTTTTGGCAAAGTTTTCGGAAATATTTTGAAATTTTCCAAAAATATTTCCTCGATGGGGGATTCTGGCGGATTATCCGCCCGGAAGAGTTCATTTCAATGCTTGAACGATGATCTTGGGTGTACGACATTTTGCCGTTTCCTCCATTTCTGAAAAACTGGAAACCAAATTTCAGAAGCTGGAGGAGGCCGCGACAGCGAGGATAGCCCCTCTCTAAAGGCAAAAAAAGCAGCGCCTTACACGAACAAACTGTGTAAAGGCGCTGCTTTTTTAGTGGGAGCTTTACGCAAAAAGAAACCGCAAGGCAGCTCAAAGGCAGAGCCGCCTTGCGGTTTTGTAGGGTTACGCTATTCAGAGATGTGGTCAGCGTTTCTCTCCGCATTTTTGCGGTATTCGCGCTCGATGCGCAGATCAATCTGCACTCGCAGGAAGCCCGTAAACATCGCTGAGAGGAACGGTAGGAGCAGGACAGCTCCAAACAACGCCTCTATCTCCGTTTCGTCGAAAGAGGATAGTTTGCTGTCAACGGAGAGGTGATAGAACCAGCCGATGTACCATAGGTAATAGATCAGTACGCTGCCAAGCAACGTCCCGACAAGGCCAACGACCATCAAAGCGATGTCCTTGCGCTTGCCTCTCTGCCATTCCTTCTCGTTCATGGTTACTTCATCGCGCGGTACAGGAATGTCACGATCTGGGCTCTCGTGCAGGTGGCGTTCGGCATCAGTTTCACGCCGTCACCCTGCAAGATCCCCGCAGCAAGCGCCCAGTTCATCGCGGACACAGCGTAGCTGGGAACAGACGCGGCATCTGCATAGCCGGAGAGCAGCTCCTGCATCGTCACAGCCTCCATGCCGTTCGCCGCCGCATAGCGGAAGAGGAACGTCACAGCCTGCGTTCTCGTGCAGGGATCGTTCGGGCTGAACTTGCTTGCGCTCGTGCCGGTGGTGATGCCGTTTTCAACGGCCCACGCGACGGCCTTGGCGTAGTAAGCGTTGGACGCCACATCGTCAAAGCCCTTCATGGTCTTCGGCTCGGGAGAACCGGCCGCACGCCAAAGGAAGGTGACGATCTGCGCGCGGGTGCAGCTGCCGTTCGGGTCGAAGGTCGTGGCACTCATGCCGGTGGTGATGTTCTTGCCGACCGCCCAGACAACGGCGTCCTCATAGTAAGCGCCCGCGGGAACATCGGTGAAGGGGTGCTTTCCGGTGGTGGTCAACGGCTTGAACGTGGCCGCCACGGTGACCTTGGAATCGGGCATGGTGAAGGTATACTTGCCGTTCTTCTCGGTCAGCTTGAGTTCCTTGTCCTTGCCGTCGAGAACAGTGAGGGTATCGAGCACATAGCCCTTGTCGGGATCGACCGTCAGGGTGACGGTGGTGCCCTTAGAGGCAGTCTTGTGGCTGGCAGTCACGTCGCCGTTCTTGGCGCTCTTCACGGTGATGGGATAGGTGGTGACACCGCCACCGCCGCCACCACCGGTGGAGCCGCTGGAGGTTGCGGGGAACGCAAGGGTAATCACGGTATTATCCTTACCAGCCGCAGAGAGTGTGCCGACAACCGTAGCCGTCTTGCCGTTGATCTGGAAGGTGGTAGAATTAGTAAAGCGGTTGTTGCCGATGGCCTCCAGAGAAACCTTTACGGTGTACTTGGTGCCGCCTGCGAAGGTGCCGCTAACGATGGGTTCCCAATCGGTCGCAGCGACGCTGTAGGGGCTGCCAGCCACTGTCATTGCATCTTCCGGAGCTGCGCCCTTGACAGGTGCGGTGACGGTCACGTTGACCGCAGAAATGGCAGTCAGCGCGGGAATCTCGGTGTTCTTGTTGCGCTCAGCATGGCAGCCGGTGCATTCCTCGTGTTGCTTGCCGGGCTGATTCAGCGCCGCCTCATGATCCACGACCCATACCCAGGTATGCTCGGCGGTTTCGGTGTAGGTGGAGCCGTCCGTCATCTTGCAGGCGGTGCAGTGGCGGCTGTGTGTGCCGTTGCCGTTATCCGTCCATGCGGAGAAGGTGTGGGCTTCCATCTTGAAATCATCGCCTGCCGTGCAGGTCTTGGTATGCGTGCCGGGGTCCATGTATACCCACGACTGCGCATCGGTATCGTGGGCATGGGCGGGCTTATACGTAGCGGCCACCGTCACATTATGGCTGGGCATGTTGAAGGTGTTGTCGGATGCGACCGTAACATTACCCACCCAATTGTCAAACACCTGCCCGGTGGGGGCGGTGTCCGCAGTCAGAGTAACCTTTGTGCCGGGGGCAACATCCGTGCTGTGGTCAGCACTGCCGTTGGTCACGGTGACGGAATAGGTCTTTGCGGGAGCATAGCCGCAGAGCGTGCACATGTCGTTGCCATCCAGCACATGATTTTCCTGTTTGCTGTCATCGCCAGCGGTGCAATACTTGGTGTGCTGCGTTTCATTAAGCTGTGCATAGGCGTAGGTATGCGTATGAGTCGCAGAAACATGGAAAGTGATATAGACGGTGCTTGTCTGGGTTTCTGTACCGACTGTGTTCTTAACACTCAGTTTAACATAGTAGGTATTAACCCCACTCGGAATCGTGAACGATGCATGAGCGTCCGTACCCAAAGAGGTGAAATCACCCGAAGATGCCTCCCACGGGTTTTTTGTAGTTCCCTCCCACTCATAGCTGATGGTGCCAAGCACCGGCGTCTTTTGAATGTTGTTGTAGCTGTCATAGTAAATGTCATGATTATTCAAGTTAAAGCCTGTCGGGATCGTAGAGAATGTTGCAGCGCCGTGGAAGGTATCGCCGGCGGTCACATCGTACTCAGCTTTCAGACCCAGCCAGCCGTTAGGCTCTACATCTTTATCCGGCCACAGTTTGGCAGGATCGGGCGCATCGCCGTTAACGGCTGCCAGAAGGATTGCCGGAGTGAGGCTCGTGTCAGCACCCTCTGTCACTGTAACCGTCATCTCATTAGTGTATTTGGTTGCGCCATATTTGTCCGTAACCTTGCAGCAGTAGGTTTCTTCGCCAACATCGGTCGTGTCGGCGGCATAATCATAGTCTGTTGCACTGGAAATATCATCCCAAGTCTCGCCATTCTTGACCTGCCACTGATAGCTCACACCATGGCCCTTTGCCTTGACAAACAGGCGTGCGGTCGCGTTCTGCTTTACGGTCAGATCGCCGGACTGATTGGTAATAGACAGACCGGGGGCGCTTACCGTTACGGTGAAGTGGTCGCTGGTGATGGTCACATTGCCGCGCGTGGCTTCGAACCAGCACTCATAGCTGCCTGTATCAGTAAAACTGAGGGGAGCGGAGAAACTGTCCGACGCGGAGGCCGCAACCATTGCGGATGCCTTGACCGTTTCCGTGCCGCCCTTTTTCGCAATCAGCTTATAGGTGATTGGTTTGCCGCTTTCGCCGCCCGTTGCCTTGGCATTGAGCGTTAGCGCGCTGTCCCCGATGGTATAGGTCTGGTTATCCGTATCAACGCTATCCCACACGAGAGCAGAAACAGCCGTTCCCTTCACAACACGAGTCAGAGAGGAGCCGTCATCTGCAACATCAGGGGTGCCAACACCGGAGTAATTCTCGTTGGGGTCATCGCAGAAGAACAGTGCGCTTGTAGAAGCCGCAAACTTATAGTTCTTTTCGGTCTTCAGAACGATTTTACCATAGTAGTCCGTTCCTGCCTCGAAGGAGCTTGCCTCCGTGGTGCATTCATTGTTCGTATACCACTTGATGCTGTCCACGGTATAGCCGCTGCCGACAGCCGTAGCGCTGGGAGCGGAAGTTCCGGGTGTCAGCGCCGCGCTCAGCCGAACGGGGGCACTGGAGATCTCCGTTACCACGGGTGCGGGATCTACCACCAGCTTGACGATATGCTCGTTGCTGTAAATGCCGACGTTGTAGGGGCTGCCGGTCTTTTTCAGATCCAGATGCAGGTCAAAGGAATAGACCTTGGCGGGAGCGTCCTTATCAATGGTGAAGCTATATTCGGTGTCGGTGGCGTTGATGGTATCAGTGGTGGGCGCGGAAGAACCGGAGACATAGCGGTCGCACGTTGCGTTATAGCTATAGCCTGCGGCACTCAGTTCCGGTGCCAAATCCTTCCACACGAACTTAATGGTATGCGCCTCGTCGTTGTTCCGCTCCTCAAAGCCGCCATTCCAGTCCTTGGCGTAGTTGATCTCCTCGCCGTTCAGCGTGACGGACTTCATGCCCCATGCGTTGGGGATGATTTTGGTCGGCTGGTTATTCACTGCCTTGATAATAAAGGCATATCCTTCTTGTCGCCTTTCAGTACCATGTAATAATCGGTACGATACTCTTGCTTTATCGTTTTCCAATCAATAGCATTATGGATATTGGAACCGGTAAAGACACCGTCATGCTTGGAAACTGCGTTGTAGCCAAAGCATTTATCCAATCCCAACGCAATATTGAGGTTTCCTTCCGGTTTATCCTTATCCGTGATGAAATCATCTGCACAAAGGTCTAACGAGCCATAAATGGTTCCGCCGTTCAATCGGTGCGGCATATAAAGGCTCGTTTTCCAAGGCCAGCCCTGCAAATAAACATTGCCCTCAAAAGTACCATCGTTCACTATAACAGCAGGATTAGGATTATTCTCCGTTGCCGCGTACATCAACTGCACAACACTCTTGAAGGTGCCTCCGTTGATTTGAACAGAGCCGTTGGTGTCTTGATATCCGGTCAGCTTTACACTGCCGTCGAAGGTACCGCCCTCAATGATGGTTTTACTCTTTCCTGTTGTGAGCAGAGCGTAGCCCACGCCATCCAGATCACGGGCATAACCTTCATCAATAAACTCCGGTTGGCTGATGGTCACGCCATCCTTGATCGTAACAAAACTTCTTTCACTGTCAATTACAGTGGCATTTTCTTTGTATGGCTTGGAAGTAACGGTGAATGTACCACCTTCCAGGGTCAGTGTGCTATCAGTCGCGTAGATCAGTATGGCCTCTCGGCCTCCTAAAACATTATCAAATGTGCCGGACATCTTACCGGTTTTCGCGGAACTGCTGTCCTGGATTGTCAGATGAGAATCGAGGCTAACATGAATGCCAGAATACATATCAGCATCCTTACTCACCAGAGCCAAGGTCTTTCCATTCAGGTCAAGGGTACAGTGATAACCGGTATATTTAAAGGTCAGTGTGTCTCTTTTGAGCAGACCAATACCCTCGTTGTAGTTGGTGGTATCAATGTTCTGTCCCAGTTTGATGTATTCCTTTTGCCCTTTGACTGCGTCCTGCAATTCCTTGTAGGTGTTAACGGTCGTCCACTCCGGCTCCGCCGCGCTCGCCGTCACGCCCATGGCGGGCACGAGGGAGAGCAGCATCACCAGCGTCAGAAGCAGACTGGTAATTCGTTTTCTCATGTTTTTTCTTCCTCCTTCATAGAAAGAATTTGTTGTGCGCCGCGTTTTTGTCCCCGGCCCGCGGCCGCCGGTCCATTTTATCGGGCGCTCCCGCCCGGCATGGTATCTGCCGTCTCGCGGAGCCACGCCCTCGCCTGCCGGTCTGTCAGGTCTCCCAGACAGTAGCCGTCGATGAGCTTCAGTTCCACGGCCTTTTCCAGTGCGGCCAGCTTTTCCGGGTGGCCGTCCTCGCAGACGAGATAGACGCGGCAATTTGGCAGCTTCCGCCGCACCTCGACGGCGATGTCGCAGCGAGAGGAAACGTCCTTATCCTCCACTCCGTTTGAAAAGTCCAGCTCCAGCAGCAGAAGATCCGCCCTCTCCGCCGTACACTGCCAGACCACATCGTCGTAGTCGTCGGATAGAATACCCAGCGGACGGCAGCCGCCCAAATTACCCAGCCAGTCCGCCGCGCGGCGGGTCATGGCGGGAGTGGTGAAGCAGGCCGCTGCTCTGGGCAGGGCCTGTTCTGCTCCGGGACCGCTGGCCGGCGGCTCCCGCTTTCGGAATAAGCTCATACCGCGGTCTCCTTTCTCCGTGTCACGCCTGCCTTCGGCAAGCGCGTCCCGCACTCCGGGCAGTACACCGCGTAGTCGGTGACAGCCACACCGCAGCCGGGGCAGCAGCGGTGGCGGGAGAGGTAGAAGTCATAGAGGGTCTTTTCCGGCAGTACCGCGCCGCAGTCAGCGCAGTGCGTGTCCTGCGCGGGGTTTGCCCTGCCGCATTCCGGGCAGAGCTTACATCGCTGCATGGTTTCCGGTCCGAAGCCGAACTCCAGCAGCGTCACCTGCCGCAGGGCTCTTCTTGTCCGCAGATCGTATTCGGTCATGGCGTCCCCTCCTTCCTGTCCATACCGTCCACTATCAGCTTCGCTCCGCAGGTGGGGCAGAAGCAGGCGTCCGATTCCCGGAGCCGCGCACCACAGTGATGGCAGAACGAGGGGAACTCGTCCTCCCACGGCGCGCAGTCCAGACACAATCCCGCGTTGACATTGAACATAGCGGAGGAAACATACTTCCCGCATTTGGGGCAGAGGTTGAACTCCCACTTGCCCTCCTGTTCCCACGCCATCTCCAGCGCCGCTTCCTCCGTGTCCGCCCGGATGGGCTTTGTCACGCAGCACAGCTCGCCGGAGATGTCGCAGTAGAAGCGAAACACCCGCCCGCCTCCGGCGTCCGCAATGACCTTGTACGTTGCTGTTTTCTGAGATTCGGCCACAGACATTCCTCCCTTCCGTTTTTTCTTGCGAAGCATAGGGGGCTATGCTATAATGTGAGAGAAACAAATCAGGCGGCGAGCGGTCCTTCCGTTGGAGCTATGCTCCAACGGAAAGGGGTACCCCTTTCCAATTTCTCTCTGCTGACCGGACACTCCAAAGTGTCGCTTGACTGTCCGTTCTCCTGTTGTGTACCATATTTCCTCGCTCCTGTCATCTCCAAAAACCCGAAATTGGGGAGACGGAGGCATAAAAATTTTCAAAAACCATCAAAAATACGGCAATTTGTCAAACGCCTGTTCGATCTGGAGGCTTAACACATGAAACCAAGATTTTTTGCCGCGCTGCTGGCGGCGCTGATGATTTTCTCCCTCACCGGCTGCAATCGGTCGCTGCTGGACAAGGATGACCCCGTGACGCTGACCTTCTGGCACGTCTACGGCGAACAGTCCGGCTCTCCCATGGACGAGCTTGTGGACGAGTTCAACCGGACGGTGGGCGCGGAAAAGGGCGTGCGGGTGACCATCACCGCTACCAGCAGCGCCTCTCAGATCGGTGCGTTTCTGTTGCAGGCGCAGGCGGGCGGCTCCGAGCTTCCGGAGATGCCGGATGTGTTCACCTGCCACATTGGGGATGCGTTGTCGCTGGGGGCAGAGAACGTGCTGGACTGGAACAACCTCTTTACCGAGAAGGAGCGTGAGGAGTTCGTCTCCGGCTTTCTGGACGACGGCACGGCGGACGGCAAGCTGCTGGTATTCCCCATGTCCAAATCCACCCATGTGCTGATGCTCAACGGCTCCGCCTTTGACCGCTTCTCCGCCGCCACCGGCGCGCAGTACAGCGACCTTACCACATGGGAGGGCTTTTATCAGACCGCCGGCGCTTTCTATGACTACAGCGGCGGCAAGACCTTCTGCGCTCTGGACTATCCTCTCCGCGCTGTGGAGCTGCGGGCCATGGAGCAGGGTGCGGAGGATTTCTATACCGAGGACGGCTGGTACGACACGGACAACGCCATCTTCAAGGAGAGCTGGCTGGAATTTGCCCGATCTCTGGTGCAGGGGCATATCCAGATGTCCGACCGCTATTCCAATACGCAGGTCATGACCGGCGAGACCATCTCCGGCATCGGCTCGTCCGCCGCCATCCTCTACTATAATGATAAGGTGAGCTATCTTGACGGCACGGTGGAGCCGATGAACCTGCAAGTCCTGCCCATGCCGAAAACCAACGGTGCCGATGCGCTGATGACGCAGGCGGGCGTGGGTCTATGCGCTTACAAGACCGATGAACAGCGGGCGGAGGCCGCAAGCCTGTTCGTCCACTGGCTGACGGAGCCGGAGCGGAACCTTGATTTTGTGGCCGAGACCGGCTATATGCCCGTGCGGAACGGCGCGTTTGACGCTATTGAGGACTATACGGATTTCCCGGAACCACAGCAGGCGTACCAAAATCTCTACGCCGCTCTGAACACCATGCGGCGGGAGTATACGCCGGTGTCCGAGCCGCGCTTTTCCGGCTATTACGGCAAGGTCAACGCCCTTTACGATGCGCTGCGGGAGGCGCAGAAGGCCTATCCCGCCCGTCTTGCAAATGGCGAGAATATGGATGAGCTGGCCAACGAGACATGGACGCTGCTCTGCTCCATGGGCTGAAGCGGATGAAAAACAAACCACAGGCAGGTAAAAATCGATGCGCCATGTACTGGAAAAACTGAACTACGCCAACCGCTCCATGAAGCACAAGCTGGTACTCTACATGGCGGCGATGGGCCTTCTTCTGGCCGCGGTGCTGCTGGTGAGCCTGCAAATTTTCGGGCGGATCAATACCCCCGGCGAGGAGTTGTCCAAAAGCATGAGCATCCAGCTGGAGGTGTTCCGCTCGGATATGGCCTCCCTCTGGCGGAATGTCTCCGGCATGAGCGCCCATCTGTCCAAGGATATGACGGACATTCTGGAGGACACATTGGCCGAACAGGGCATGACCTTTTCGGAGCTGGACGGAAATCTTGACGCCATCTCACAGGTAGAGGAGGCGCTGCTGGAGCCGCTGTGTCAGTATGCCCGTCAGACGGACTGCTCCGGAGCCTTTGTCATTCTGGAAGCCGCCATCGGCGTAAGCAGCGGCGAGGCTGACCGCAGCGGGCTGTATGTCCAGCGGAGCAATGCCGAGCATTTGACCGGGGATCTGCTGCTCTACCGGGGCATGGCGGAGATTGGGAAGGCCCACGGGGTCATGCCCCACCGGAAATGGAGCCGGGAGTTCAACACGGAGACTCTGCCGGATTACCGGCAATGCCTTGCGGATGCGGCCGCGCCGGTATCTTCCGCCTCCTGCCGCACCTCGGCACTGATCACCCTTCCCGGCACCTCGGAGCGGGCCGTTCTGCTGACCATTCCCATGGTCGGGGAGGACGGCACGGTATACGGACTGTGCGGCTTTGGGGTCAACCAGACTTATTTTGCAGCTCACCACAAGCAGCCTACTGGCTTTCAAAGCGTTGCCTGCCTCATGGCCTCGGAGGGCGGCGTGTCCAACACGCTGGACAGCGGCGGGTGTTTGATGACCGGCGGTGCGGGAGACTACTGCTATGTTCCCATTAACGACCGTCTCACACTCAAGCCCATGCGTCACGGCCTGATCGCCATGAAATGCGGGGGACTCTCCTATGTGGGCATGACCATGGACTTTACCGCTGCGGGCGGAGACAGCGAGAGCCGGACATTGGCGGTGCTGATCCCCGCGCAGGATTACCGGCAGCTTGTGGTACGCAGCGTCTGGCAGACCGCTTTGCTGCTGTTCCTGCTGCTCTTTGCCCTGTGCCTTGCCTGCATTGTCCTCAGCCGCAGATACATCTCTCCGCTGCTGCGGGACCTCCGGCAGCTTACGGAGGAAAACCGGGGCGACGGGCAGATGAGTTATAGCGAATTTGCCGCCGTATCCGGATCTCTGCGGGCGCAAGATGAAGCGCATCAGGAGGCTGTTTTCGCGTTGGAGAGCGAGAAGGACGCGGCCCTGCGGCAGAGCGAGTCCCTGTTGGGCGAAAAGGCCGTGCTGCAAGCGCAGGTGGAGGAAACACAAAGCCGGTTGGAGACCGTGCAGACGGACGCATCCCGTATGGCTCACGCGCAGAAGGATGACATTGACCCGGAGGTGTACCGGATCTTTGTGACCGGGCTGGATAAGCTGACGAATACGGAGCGCAAGATCTATGAGGGCTATGTTGTCGGCATGGGGCCACAGGAGATGAGCGTTCAATTCTCTGTTAAGGTGAGCACCATTTACAGCCACACCAAGAGCATTCTCCGAAAGACGGGGCTTGATTCCTACCGAAAGGTACAGCAATATGCCGCGATCCTGCGTCAGACGCAGGAGGAACAGGAGAACGAAACATAGTAAAGAAAAAGCGTCCCTCTTGCGCCGGTCTGAGCGACACGGCGCAAGGGGGGCGTTACTGTTCCGCAGTATGATTACTTGATGGCGTCTTTGAGGGCCTTGCCGGGCTTGAAAACCGGCACCTTGCAGGCGGGGTAGGTCATGGACTCGCCGGTACGGGGGTTGCGGCCCACGCGGGCAGGGCGCTCCTTGACCTCGAAGCTGCCAAAGCCCACCATCTGCACCTTGTCTCCGCTCTTCATGGCAGTCTCCACCGCGCCGGTAAAGGCTGTGAGGGCCGCCTCGCAGTCCTTCTTCGTCAGACCGCTGGCTTCCACCATGGCGGCAATCAGTTCAGATTTGTTCATGGAAATCGCTCTCCTTCTCATTTGTAGTATGACCGCATTATAACGGAGGGAGTCGGAAGCTGTCAACTGCGGCCTGATTCGGCGTAGTATTGCGTTCGCCCGATGGAGGCAAAGCCATCCAGACCAGTAAAATCATTTACAGAAAGCTGGGTATCCACAAAGCCTATCAGCTCAAAATCTGCATCGCACTTCTGCGACAGAATCAAGAATCACAGAATTAAATAAGAAACGAGCCGCCCCTGTCAAGCATTGAGCCTGGCGGGGGCGGCTTCGTTCCGGTCCTTTGCTTTTAATCCTGCTCGAACATTTTCAGAGAGTTCAGGATCGATGCCACACCATCCTGCCCGCCAAACCATTGTTCCAATTCTGCTCCGTCTGCGGGCGACACGGGCTCAGGTGCAGCGGAGATAGCCGCATCCTGCTGTGCGGTGGAAGGCTTCGGCTCGGGCTGCTTTTTCAGGTAGCTCTGGTTCTTTGTCAGGATGGCAAGGATCATCTCCTCCAGTGCCGCCTGATTTGGAACCGGAACAGATACCTCCGGTGTCTCCTTGCAGTTGATATAGTGCAGGACAGCGCTGACAAGAAACTGCGCTTTGCTGCGGCCTTGCCGGTTGAGCAGGTCGATCACCGCTTTATGCTGTGGGTCACAGATGTTGAAGCGGATCGTGAATTTCCCGGGGTCCTTCTTGTCGGTCATAGCACTCACCGCCCGCTGTGCTGAAGCCGGTAAAGATACTCATACCCCTTGGCATTGGCATTGATGTCCTCCACAAAAATCGCCTGCCCGATTTTTCCGGACGCTTCGATCTGCCGGCGCAGCAGAGTAGCGCCCCCGCCCAGGAAGATCACTTTGCCGGACTTGAGTTCCAGCATCCGCTCCCGCAGGCCGCTGAGCAGGTCGTTGATAAATTCCTGTGCTTCCCGTTCTGCCAGAGCGATGACCTCCGGCGCCGCGTCCTGATCCTCGCCGCGCAGGATCCGGTCGATCTCGCTTTCCTCCAGCAGAATGTCCAGCTCGGCATTTGCTTTTGCGCAGATGCGGTTATAGAGCAGGATCACACCGTTTTCCAGAGAATCACAGGCTGCCATGTCCGGCACGCCGTTCCGCAAACGCACATAATCCACCGTAAAGCCGCCGATATCGACCACCAGCGCTCTGGGGAATGAGGCGAGGTTTTTTACCGTGGCCGCAGCGGCAGAAAAGGACTGCGGGAAACAGGCTGTGTTTTCAATGAAAATGGCATAGGGCTTTCCCTTAAACTGAAAAGCAACCGCACCCCGCCCGTTGAAATAGTTGATAAACCGCTTTGCCTGCACACCAAAATGCGCGGGAGGAAGGCCGACCGCCAGCTGCACGCGCATGAGGCTGCCGCTGTACTGTCCCATCGCTTCGATCTCATGCGCGATGGCAAAAAGCGTCAGAATGAAGAAGCGTTCATCCTCCGTCTTATCTCTGCGGTAGGGGATCCGCTGATCGGTCAATGTGTAATACTTCCCCCGATAGGTCAATGCGTCCGTTCCGAAGCCGGGCGTGTCGCTCTGGATAAGCCCGGAGGTAAACGGCGGCGTATGGACGGTTTTGATTTGTTATATCGATAGGTAATCCTTTGATATAATCTCCGGATTTTCCCCCGATTCACACCGGACATGAGACTTTCACCTCATCCGGCGTTCCATCAAGAATAATAACAATATATTTTGCTCTGGCTGAAATTTCGGTATGATTTAGGCTTTTATGCTAATATCGCTTCAAGGCCACACTTCATACGCAGTCGGTTGACTTTTTTGATTGCTGTGGCGCTAAGTTTCAAGACAGCTAAGTAGCTGGCTATAGTATCAGGATTCTTTCAATGAATCAGTCTATGCACATTTTCATGTACAATTATCAGATTGGTGTATTCATCTGACCCGCCCAGACATCGTGGCACTTTATGATGGCAGTGGATTTCTTCATATTCCAGTCTTTTCCCTGTTATCGCACATCTTCCATGTTGCGCTGCATAGAGGGATAACCGATTGTCACTATACTCTATACTGCGGTGTGCATCCACATTGCGCATTAGGCGATGTAGAATGCTGACATCTATACGCAGCGAGCTGTGAATCAGAACTCGTCCCTCAGCGGTATATTTGTTTATCGCACATGGTTTGTGCATTGGTTTTTTGGTTCGGACATAACCTATGGGAATAATAGCAAG